>Ga0209303_1000018_pt1 | contig 238683 bp, 211 predicted proteins | sample SidtaG_3_FD_187449 | JGI IMG/M metagenome (GOLD analysis project Ga0209303, IMG submission 187449) | Marine algal microbial communities from Sidmouth, United Kingdom - Sidmouth_Asex1 metaG (SPAdes) (version 2) | ecosystem: Host-associated > Algae > Red algae > Unclassified | place: Sidmouth...
GAGTTTTCAGAAGAATATTACCATTGGTATCCTAATGGGAGGATATTTTGGGGAAGACAAAAGTTTGCTGTTTCTTGTGGTGGTGCGCCATTGGAAATAGTAAAACAGTATGTATCTGCTCACCCGCTTTTTTTCGCTCTCATCCATACCTTAGCCCCGCAAGGCTTGGCTTGAAGATATGGATTTCCCGCTCACACAGTTAACTGCAAATAAATCCAACTAAAAAAGGTGCGATCGAGGTCGCACCTTTTTTTATACTAAACTCAGGTTAATTAGATAATTTTAAATTTGCTTAGACCGAAGTATAGACCTAAAGCAATTCCTGTATACAAACCGATAATTAATAAAAAAGAAACTACACCACCCATTAAACATCTCCTGGAAAACTGTTAAAAATTTTATACTTATATGTCATCTTACCCGATTGCCTGAAACTCTTGGCGATCGACTTTAACAATTGAGGTCACGTACTAATCAGTCTGTTAGGACGGTTTAAAGAAAAAAAGTGAGTTTGATTGGGCTATTTCTAGAGACGTGTTTACGATCGCAGCTTACGCCATGAATTACGATTACGATCACCAAATACGGCGAATAATAGCTTAATAGTCTCACAGAAAATGAACCAAGTTGCTCTATCTTATGTAATTCTGGGAATTTCCCCTGGTGCATCTCCATCAATTGCCAAGCAGGCTTATCGTAAACTGGCTAAAAAATGGCATCCCGATCGCTATATTAACGATCCGATCCTCAAGTCCAAAGCCGAAGAAAAAATTAAACAGATTAATCAAGCCTATGCCATAATCAAAGCCTCTCAATCAGAAGTTTATATACAGCCAGATATTACTCCTCACTCTTTTGCAAGAGCATCTAAAACCAAAGTTATGAAGATGCGGCATCCTCCTGAGTTTTATTATCAGCAGGGAATAAGCTATATCGAAACTGGAGAATATAACTTGGCCTTAAACAGTTTCGCCCAAGCGATCAAGCTAAATCCCAACTATTTAGAAGCTTATCAGTGCAGAGGTTTTATACTCTCGAAGCTTGGCTTTAATTTACGTGCGGATGCGGAGTTTAAAAAGGCGCATCAGATTAAGTTAAAGAGCAAAGTTACTCCGTCTGGGGACAAGGGATATACGTCTGAAGATGATAGCCAAAGCTATACAACTAAAGCTACTAGAGCAAATAATTATAACCCGCAGATTCAGTATTGGCATACGATTATTGGATTTGAACAACCGATTGAATCTTTAGTAGTAGGCGGCAACGGACAAGTTGCTAGCCTTAGCAATGAAGCAGAAATAAATCTTTGGCAAGTTGATACAGGAAGACGGACTGGCATTCTCAAAGGACATACAGACAAAGTTACCTGTTTGGCTATTAGTCATAGCCGAAAGACTCTGATTAGTGGTAGTCGAGATCAGACGATTAGATTTTGGGATCTCGAAAAAAGAAAAGTTATTCGTATTTTTGGCGGATATTTCGACGGACACCTCGATCAAATTACCGCATTAGCTTTGTCCCCAGACAACCAAACTCTAATTAGCTGTAGTGCAGATAATTCGCTGAAGATCTGGGATGTTAACCGTGCTGTAGAAATTCAGAATATTCATTTTTCGGCTGCGGTAACTTGTCTTGCAATTAGTCCTGATGGTCAGCTATTTTGTAGCGGTGGTTTGGAGTCTGAATTAAAAATCCGTAGTCTGAAAAATGGACAAATAATTCGCTTGCTAAATAATAATTCAGGTGTCTTATCCCTGGCGTTTAGTCCTGACGGCAATCTTTTGGCGACTGGAGGATTCGATCGCACTATTAAACTTTGGGATCTTACTACAGGTCAAGAGATCTATACACTCACGGGACACAGCGATCGCATATCACAAGTTATTTTTAGTCAAGATGGCAAAACTTTGATCAGTAGCAGTTGGGACAAGACCATCAAACTTTGGAAATTAACCTCAGGGACTCAAATTACTACTATATCGGCACATTCAGACAAAATATACAGTATGGCGATCGCACCCGATTATTTAGCTTTGGTTAGCGGGGGTGCAGACAATGTAATTAAACTATGGCAATGCAGTTTATAAAAGTAGGAATTAATCAACAATCAATGAAATATCTCGACCTGCAACGAAGATTAAAATCGTATCAAGTCGCAGGACTAATTAAAATCAAATTAAATTCTTCCCAATCTCTTTTGGAAGATGAATATCGACGTTGTTTAAACTTAGGTTTATCTCAAACGGAACTAGATAAGTTAGTTGCTATTAACCAAGGCAAAGACTTAAAGCTTATTTCTGCTTTGGAGATATACAGTTGTCCTCAAAAATATCTTTTGAAGATTATTAAAGCCAAGGCTTACGATTTGGGTAAGACCGATAATTTAGTTGAATTAAAGCTAACCTTTCCTATTTTTAAAGATCGGCAATATGATTTTAGAACTAAAGCATCTTGGGCAAAATGCGTTTACTTTATTGATAATTTGACCAAAAACTCTCAAGAATTTGAAAAATTCAAACAAGATATTGAGAAATTCATTGTGGCAATCAAAACTCAAGAATATTATCAGTTAACTGGTGAAACTGCTGTAGAAGAAGCTTATGACGATTTATCTAGTTATATTAGCTGGTGGAAAGGGGCACAATGGGAACATACCCTAGCGGGGCAACCTTCAACTCTAGATTTATTAAAAAGAGCGTGGTTAGAACAATATCTTGCTCAACATAATTTAAGCCAGTTACTTAAATATACTCCTATAGATTAGTTATTAGAATTAGCCAAAATCAACTTATTTAAAACTTTATTATTATGACTTTAACTAGACCCATCCGACCTCAAGATAGCCTCAAAGGGATTATTCAAACTTGGAAAGATCAAATTATCTGTCTTTATCCTAAAGGGGAAGGTTACAATGCCTACATCACTGACTCTAATCATAATATTATTAATTATATTCATGCTACCTGTGATGAGTTAAGACATTCTGCCACTAATTACGATTCTTTATTAATTAAAATAAAACAAAAACACGAAGGTTATTTGAAAGAAGCCGTCTTGAATACTATTAAATACGAAACAACTCGACGGGCTTTTAAGAAACAACATGAATGGATTCAAAATAATTATAAAAGTACGATTGAGCAAAAGCAACTAAACGCCGAGCAACAGGCAACAGAGATCGCTAAACTCAAACAAATAATCAGCGAGCAACAGCAAGAAGTAGCCCAAATCAAAAGTGAATGTCGAGGACAACTAGCAGCTATCAAAGCAGAAGGTTTACTCAAGCAAAAAGAACGCGAAATAGAACAGAAAAATTTAGAAATTGCCCAACTAAATCAACAGTTGCTAGCAAGCGATCGCGAAATAAATAATCTAAAATCAGAATTCAATCATGGTCTTAATGAATTAAAGCTTAAGTATAAATGGTTGCTGACACAATTTATTAAAGAACGTAGTGAAAAGCAAAGATTAGACAATAGTAATAAAAGCTTGCAAAGTTGCCAAAATCTATTTAAAAAAGCTCAAAGAAGAATTAATTTACTACAGCAAGAAAACAAATTTTTAAGAAAAGAGAATATAGAAATCTATAGTAAAACTAAAATGTTAAATGTTGAATGCTAAATGTATAGTTGCGGTTTCTAAGTTTGCTTGCTAAAACAGACAAAATTGAATATCTATATTTTATATTTTATTTATTTATTCGTAAGCAACATGCAAATGAGTATTGATACCCAACAGTTGAGTCTAGAGGAAGTTATTCAAAGTTGGAAAGATCGCATAGTTTGTCATCCTCCCCGCGGAGAAGGGGCATCCGCTTATATTATTAATTCTAGCTCTGGCGATCGCGAAAAGTATATTGAGGCTAATTGCGATAGTTTGCGTCACAATGCCACTAACTACGATCGCTTACTGATCGAAATTAAAAATAAACATCGAGGCATCTACAAAGAAGCTGTTTTAAATACTATTAAATACGAAGCTACTCGTAGAGCTTTTAAAGTCCAACACGAGTGGATACATAATAGTTATCAGGGTTTGATTAATAATGTCAAAACCAATAACTTCGATCGCCAAATGCTGCTCAAGATTGATAGCCTGAATCGAATTGTAGCGACGCGCGATCGTGAACTGAGAAAGCTCAAATCTCAGTGTAAAGGTGGTTTGCAAGAGCTACAGTCAGCCTATAAAAAGCTGCAGCGTCAATTTGCTCAAGAACAAAAACGTCGCCAAAAACTAGGGGTGAGTAATAGAAGTCTCGGTGCGTATAAGGGTCATTTTTACCGAGCGCAAAAGAAAATCGCCACTCTAAAAACAGAAAATAAAGACTTACAAAAGCAGGTAAATTTGCTAAATTTTAAAACTAAAAAAGCTAAAGGCTAAACAGCTAATATTATTTATCAAGAATAGCGATATATATATATATGGTTGCTTAAAGGGAAAAGGTATAAAAGAAAAAAGAGTTGATACACATAGTCGTCATCAGATACTTTTAACTTGAAGTTAATCTCTAGTGTTAATCCCTCGAACAATAATATTTTCAAGTAGAGTAGGCATTGCCCACTCTACCATGAGATTATTTTTATATGTCGCTAACATTTATTGATTTAGTATTAGCTTCTAATCAAAAAGTTATCTGCTGAAATTGTATCAACATCGCTAAGGGTGGCGAAGTGATAACCATTGCCTAAACTAGAACCTGAGCCGTTTTGATTGTAATAAAGATTGCCACTACCAATACTGAAAACGATTAAGGCATCCGAACTAGCTACAAGATTATTCTGAGCAACAACTGCAAACTCATCGGCATTACTAAATCCAGTTCCAATTTGGGAAGAAAGAGAAGTAAAAATCTTTTTGTCAAGGCGAATTCTATCTACACCATCCCCGAAATCTTGAATAGTATCTATACCATGATTATTAGAGTTATAGATAAAGATATCATTACCAGCACCACCACTTAAGGTATCATTGCCAGATCCTCCAATCAAGAGATCGTTTCCGTTTTCACCTTCTAATAAATCATTGCCAGATTCACCAAAAAGAATGTCATTGGCTTCTCCTCCATACATAAAATCTTGGTCATTTCCACCACGAAGAGTATCTCTTCCTGATTCACCGTACAAGAAATCGATCCCATTTTGACCGTATAGTTTGTCGTTATCTTGTCCTCCATAGAGAGTGTCGATGTCATTTCCTCCTAGCAGGCTATCATTGCCCTCTTGTCCTTCTAGATAATCTTGACCGCTATTGCCATAAAGACTGTCGTTGCCAGATCCAGCACGCATAACGTCTTTATCTTTGCCACCAACTAAAGAATCGTTACCGCTATCTGCAAAATATCGATTTATACCGTCTCCACCATAAAGAGTATCGCTACCAGATCCTCCAAATAAGCTGTCATCTCCAGCCTCTGATGATAAAAAGTCATTACCATCAGTGCCAAAAAGACTATCATTACCATCTCCGCCATAAAGAGTATCGTCTCCAGCTTGTCCAGCTAGAGTATCATTTCCCGATCCGCCATAAATGGCATCTCTACCATCACCTCCAAAAGCAAGATCGTCTCCTTCATGAGCATAAATTTTATCGTTTCCTAAATCACCTCGAAGAGTATCATTTCCCGATCTTCCAGCTAGAGTATCATTATGAATTCCTCCTTCTAAAGAGTCATCTCCAACTCCGCCATCAAGAAAATCTTGATCTCTACCGCCATAAAGGGTGTCGTTGTCTGCATTGCCATAAAGTCTATCGTTTTGGTCGCCACCATCGAGAATATCATCGCCATTACTGCCATGAAGTTTGTCAAAACCCGTCCCACCAGACAGAGTATCTGTACCATTGCCTCCATGGAGATAATCAGCATTCGCACCTCCATTTAGAACATCATTACCATCTTCACCTAGCAAAGAGTCGTTATCATTATCTCCAAACAGAGTATCGTTACCATTTCCACCATGTAAAGTATCTTGATTGGCATTGCCATAAAGCTTGTCGTTTTGATTCTTACCATATAGGAAGTCATTACCATTTCCTCCTATCAAGGTATCGTTACCATTTCCACCATCTAGGGTGTCTACGCCATTACCCCCGTGGAGATAATCATTTTGATCTTCCCCATAGAGAAGATCGTTATTATCATTTCCATAAAGAGTATCTTTTCCACGACCTCCAAATAAAGTATCGTTGCCAATGTCTCCCTTTAGTTTGTCATCATCATTCTGACCATAGAGGCGATCGTTTCCAGCCCCTCCTTCTATAGTGTCTCGATTGTTGTGTCCATATATTTTGTCATTACCGTTATTTCCCTTGAGCGAATCGTTACCCAGCCAGCCAAATAAGGTATCGTTACCAAATAAGCCATCGATTACGTCTGCTAAGGGAGTACCGTCTAATCTTTCGCTGAGGTTTGTACCTAATATGTTTGTCATGATTTATCTCTCTAAGTGTTGTTTTGTTGGTTGGTATTAGAGAGATAGAGCTATTGGTTATTGTTTTAAAATGTGTAAAATTAAATACTTCTGAATGCGTAATTCATACAATTATTCACCCCTCTTCTCTTCTCTTTTCCTTTTTAAACTTATTGATAATTCAATCTGGCTTTCTAAAAAATCTAAGATTGTTTTATCGATTGAGGTAAACTTTTCATCATCCAATTGATAGTAAAAAATGGATTTTTCTTTTTCTAATCTGCCACAGTCGAAAAATAAAAATTGTTCTCCATATCTTGCTGAAAATACAAAAGCTTTTTCTGGCAAAGATGGATCTTCTTTCTCAATCAATACTTTATTTCTAAGAAAATCAGTTAAGCCTAATATCTTATCCGAAGTGATATCCATGTCATACATAACATGACCTCCAAGTCCATGCCCAAAGTATTTGAGAAAAGCTTTATAACTTTCTGGAAAAGATACGTCGTTTTCTCGTTCAATTTCCGTAATTTCCTGCGGAGAGCATCCCTTAATTAGATTAGAATTAGCTACACCTGATTTAAGCATCAATTCTTTTAAAGAAAATGCTTTATTTTCAAAAAAGTCGATATTGGATATATTACTATTATTCATGTATTTTAATGTGCTTTTACCTTGGTGTTCTCAATTCAATTACTTCTACTGCTATTTCTCCTCCTCTGGCTTCTACAAATTCAATAAAATCTTCGATTACTTGACCACAAGAATTACAAACGGGATTAGTACTAACAAATCTAATAGTTCCAGTAGCACCATCTACAAAAACATCTGCCAGAATCAATTCTAAAATTTTAGCCTCTGAATCTGTTACCTTATTAACTCCATCAACGGTATAAGTTTGAAGCACCCTGTCTTCAAGAGGTACAAAAGGCGCATAGTTATCAAGCTCAACTGTTAATTTTCCACTGACAGATTTAATAGTACCTGTCTTGTTGCCAATACTATAATCGGCAAATGCAATATTTCTAGAACCACTGCTTACAAGATCTCTATTTCTTCTGTTTAATCCACTTCCTGTTACAGCTAGTTCTTGACGAATTGCTTTTTCTCTAACAATATCTGGCATTGTAGGAGGACTTATAGTGATATTTTCATCTTCTCCATTAACATAACCTTGCGACCAAATAGTTTCACTAGAAAAATCAGTAGGATATGCGTAGGTTCCAGTTGGAACTTGTTCGCCAGGAAATATTAAAGGACTATCTAAAATAGAATCCAGAATTTCATCTCTCTGAGGGAAACTTTCGGTACTGTTAGCAAGTTCATCAATAGGCTCTAGTGGAGTAGAAAATATATTATCTGCCGTACCCAGAATTTCTTCAACTGTGGTGCCTTTGGGAAAAGATTCTATAGTTATAGGGGCTTCCGTTTCACCTGGAAATGGAAGAGGAGCAACAGAAATATCCTCTGGAGTAAACGATAGGGTTGCATAAGAAAGAGTTTCGGTTGCAAACTCAAATATTGTTTGAGCATCTTCTACAATCTCTCCACTGAATAAATAAGTCCCTCCTGCCAGTACTGTATATTTGACAGCATCAATCAACTCCTCAATCGGATCAATTCCTATCGATTGGGCAACTGATATTTGCCCATTTTCTTGAGGTGTTAGATTAATTCCTAGCTTTTCAAATTCAAACTGAGCGTATTCAAATCCTTCGGACTGTGCATTGATAAAGGTTGTAAACTTTACTTGATTTTCGCTAATAGAGACAGGATGAGTAAATCTAACTTCACTATCCAATTCCAAATCACTAGAGTCCAAATAGAATTCTAATGGACTAGAAGTAAGATTCCCCTTTGTAACTATCTCATCTATTTTGTCAATATTAGTTGCCTTGACAAACTCTGTGCTGAATAAAGGATGGGGATCTTGACTGATATCTTCTTCATTAGAATTAATATCGTAAAAATCGCTCCAGTCGCGTTGAACGTAGTCCGATAATGGTTCTAATCCAGCATTTTTGACATCAGGATTGTTATTAAGATAGTAATCTACGTCAAAAGCGGGGCTGGGATCTATCCCAAATTTCCAACCATTTTCTATGTAGTCAGTAAAAGGATTCATACCATCAGGAGTTATTCCCTGACTGGTGTAGTATTCGTAATCGAATATTGTGTCTCCCTCGAAAGCATAGTCTAAAGCTCTAAAATCGCTAGCGTTAAGCTGGTTAAGTTTTATTCCCTGAGCGAAATCTGAAGTACTAAATTTATAGTCGTAAAGATTGGCATTAGCAGCAAATGCTCCAGGATCGTACGACATATCTCCAGCCTCATAGTCAAAGGTTATGGAGTCAGATCTAAAGGTAACATTGCTTGCTTCAAATTCTATATCCTTGCTTAGCTTAACTGTATTATCGTATTCAATATCGTAAGTATCGAAGATTGTAGTGGGAAACTGAAATTTAAGTGAGTTTTCAGGGGTAAATGAACTAAAATCAAGCGTTCCAGAACCAAGTTCAAAAGTGATTGATTTATGACTATCAGTTACAGGACTAAATTTATCAAAAACTATTGATGTAAATTCATAATTATTAGCATTAAAGTTTAACGAGCTTGCATCAAAAAAATGATGTACTCCATTACTAAATGCACTCTTACTGTAATCATGGTTATTTACTACTTCTTTAGTAAAAGGATTATAAGGTTCTCCAAACTTTAAAGAAAATGGCTGGTTTTCCGATTGAGGAAAATCAACTACAGGCATATCGAAATCGATAATATCGTTGCTTAGACTCAAATCTAATGGCGCGTAATTTAGATTAAAACCACTACCAGAATTAGCAAAATCAGTGCCAAAATCTATGATATTTAGATCGGTAGTTGAAAAGTTAGGTGTATTAAAAGTTTTATTAAGCTGAAGACGAAAAACTCCAAAATTAGTAGAAGAATTATCATTACCAAAAACGGTACTATTAGGTAAAGTTATAACTTTAGTATCTAGAAACTCAAATGTTTGGTAATCTGTAAAATACCGTCTGTTGTAGAATCTAGAATTACAACTTCAATTTCATTATTTAAATTATCAATTAAACTCTGATAATCTTCTACTGCTGAATCAATAAATAAAATACTATCTGGTTGAATTGAACTGCGTTCATTTTCTGTGAGTACTTCTGTATTTAGCCCATAATGATTTTGATTTTCAGAAGAAATGTTTCACATTTCTTCTGAGTGTTCTTTTGCCCCGATGCTGTTCATAATTGTGTAGATGAAAAATAAATGCCTTCTACACTTTTATAACTGTTATGTATTGCCAGTAATTACTTGTATAAACACAAATTTTAATAATGTAAATCACAGCATTAAATTCATTTGATGTTAGTTTTTTAGAATTGATTTATAAAAAGAAAAGTCAGAGATTCATTTATACCTTTATTAAAGAAGACGATCGCTTTAACTCCGATAAATTCTGATTACCCGTACAAAACATCACGGTTTTAATCTCAGCAATTAATAGTTCGATCAGCTCATCCAAAGCCTGTTCTGATTCTGATGCAGCCTGTAAAAAAGGAAAAGCCAAACCCGCCAAATCTGCACCCAAAGCGATCGCCTTAGCTACTTCCATCCCGTCTCGTAAACCTCCCGAAGCAATCAGGGGTAAATCGGGATAGGAGTCGCGGATCTGCACGATACAGTCTGCAGTAGAAATACCCCAATCTGCAAATGTTTTACCCAGTCTACGCTGTAAATTATTTTCTGCCCTTTCACTCTCAACTTTTGCCCAGGATGTCCCCCCCGCACCAGCAACATCGATCGCATCTACTCCCGCATCGATCAGCACTTCTGTCATCTTGGCTGAGATCCCATTACCCACTTCTTTGGTAATGACTGGCACATCTATTTGTTGACATAGCTGTCTTATCTTAGCTAGCAATCCCTTAAAGTTGGTATCGCCGTTGGGTTGGATACATTCTTGTAGAGGATTGAGGTGTAAAATTAAAGCATCTGCTTTTAAAATATCGACTACTCGCAAACATTGTTCGATGCCATAAGTATAATTAAGCTGTATTGCTCCCAAGTTAGCAAACAACATCGCATCGGGAGCAAGCGATCGCACTGCAAAAGTATGAGCAGTATCGGGATTTTCAATGGCAATTCTTTGCGATCCTACGCCCATCGCTAATCCATGTTTTTGGGCGGCGATCGCCAAACGACAATTAATAATTTTGGCTTGTTGAGTACCCCCCGTCATCGAAGATATTAAAATGGGAGCTTTTAAAATTTTACCAAAAAATTGGGTCTTGAGATCGACTTCTTCAAAGTCAAGTTCGGGCAAACAACAATGATCGAAACGATATTTATCTAAGCCATTAGTAAGATGGCGAAACTGTACATCTTCTTCCAGACAAATACGCAGATGATCGGCTTTTCTGGTTTGCGTATTGGTCATTGATTAAACTCCATATTAAATATCTTCAATATGGTAGTTTAATTTTTGTCACATCCAGAGAAATATCCAAAAAATGAGGTGAACTGTAATAATTCACCTCAGAGAAATACTTTTAATTAGTTTGTAAGTTATTTGCGAATGTTCTTAGCCATGTTACGGAACATATCCATACTATTGTCTGCTGGGCGACGTTTTTGGGGTGCGGGTGTAGTAGGTGTAGGTGTGGATGCAGTAGTCTGAGGCTGAGATTGAGTTTGAGAAACGGCAGAACCACCTGTAATCCCAGGCTGAGATTGAGAACTGGGAGTAGGGTTAAAAACAGTATTAGCAGCAATATTTTGGTTATTGTTACTGCTTTTAAACATACTAGTTCTATCTTCGGTAGAAGAAACTTCGTTTTCAATGGCAAAACCATCAGGGTTTTTCAAAGTTTTAGGAAAAGTTCTTCTGGTTCTTTTCGCTTTTCTCATGTAATTGATGTCGCCCATAGTTTGAGCGTCGTCAGGGCTTAAGAAGAAATCTTTATCTCCCATGGTATGTAATGTCTCCTATTTTCGTGATAATTGCTTCGATGAAGTTGGAATTAATTGTTGCTTTGAACAGCTATTTCCAACAGCTACTTTCGGTTCCAACGAGGGTTACGGAAAGTAACTAAAAGTTAAATAAAGTTAAGTATTATTTTACACATAAGTATTGCTAATAGTCAATAAAAATGCGGATCAAGTTTTGGTGCATATTTACTAAAATTGAGTTCAAAACGTTTAAATATCAAATTAACTATTAAAAATAACCAAAATATTGCCTGTATCGACAAAAATGCTATTTAACTAAAAGAGTAGATCTAAAATTTGGGAGCAAAAACGTGAGTAAACTACGTAACATTTTACTTGGTGCAGGTGTGGCAGCCGTCGGTGCGATTGGAACTAAAAAGGCAGTGGACTATTTACGCAATCGTGACCAAGAAGAAGTAGTAGAAGAAGCAGAAGGTGACGTAGAAAGCGTAGCAGCAGATGAGGTTGCTTATGCTACTGTAGAGCCAGATTCGGTACAAGATTTTTTGGATAAAAGTTTCGGCAATCCTGGTCGTTATGTACCAACACGCGCCCCCAAGGTATTTGAATATCAAGACGAGCAGTATATGGTTATTTGGGCAGAAGATACCGAAAAGGACAAAAATCAAATGATGGCATTTAAGTATACCGATGCTGGTCGCCAGATGGTTGCTAGTGTAGGCTATACAGGAGATGCCACCGATTATAATCTCAAGTTAGATGATACTGATTTTGCCGTTGAGGTAAATGGCGAAAAACTAGTGAGTGGACAAGGTAACACTGATGGTGCTAACGAAGTTGATTTTGTTCTAGCGTAAACACTGATAGTAAGGTGCGATCGCAATAATCTAACTCATAATATACTCTAGTTAATTAGCGATCGCCTGTTTCATGTATGCACCCCATAAGGATGCTGCCTGATAGCTACTGCCGTTAGTGGGGGAATTATCATCATTCCCCAACCAGACCCCCGTAACCATATCAAAATCTTCTTTGGGATCTTCAATTGGTACATAGCCAATAAACCAAAGATCGACATTTTTGTCTGTTGTACCAGTTTTGCCTGCTTCCCCTGCATCAAGAAAAGCTGCTTTTCCTGTACCCTCAATTACCGCTTCAGTAAGCATTTCAGTAAGCTTATCGGTAACATCTTGGGACATTACATCGCGATAGGTAGATTTATCGGTTTCAAACACATAAACTTCGCGACAGGTATTGCGTTTGCTGGGATTTTTACAGTCACTACCATCTAAAACACGATTAATCGCGTGGGGTTGATTCCAGATACCATCGTTGGCAATGGTGGCATAAGCACCAGTCATCTCTAATACCGTAGCTTCACTTTGTCCGATAACCAAACCAGGGGCTTCGATTAAGGGAGATTTGACCCCCAGACGTTGAGCCACATCCATCACTTTTTTTAAGCCCACCTCTTCGGCGACTCTGAGGGCGGTAACATTCTCCGATTGAATTATGCCTTGATACATATCAATATCGCCGCTGCTGCGTTCACATCCTCGATATTGCTGTCCTCGCCAGGTGAAGGGGGCGCAGGAATAAAGGTTATCGGGGTCGATACCTTCTTCTAGGGCTGCTGCGTAAGCGAATACCTTAAAAGTTGAACCAGGCTGTCTTTTTGCCTGGACTACCCGATTAAATTGACTTTGATTGTATTCTACTCCCCCTGCCATTGCCATGATATTGCCATTTCTACTATCTAGGGTGACTACTGCACCTTGGCTATAGCCAAAACGATCGCCATCGTTTTTAATCGAATTATCTAAGGCTGCTTCGGCTTCTGATTGTAATCGAGGATTTAAACCAGTTTCAATAATAAAGTTACCTTCATTTGCCACATCTGTACCTAATAAAGTTTGAAGTTCATTCAAAACATAGCTATAAAAATAAGGCGCAACAGTACTAGAAAAAGCTTTACGGGCTTTATCGCTGACTTCAATACGCGATCGCCTAGCGCGATCGCCTTCTTCTTGAGAAATCATCTTTAATTTGACCATGCGATCGATAATACGGTTACGCAAAGTGAGTGCAATATCTTTATCTTTGACTGGGTTATAGGCATTTGGTGCAGGTAAAATTGCTACCAAAGTAGCAGCTTCGGAAATATCTAGATCTGCAGCGGATTTTTCAAAATAAAATTGGGCTGCATCCTCAAAACCATAAATTCCGATACCTAAATAAACGCGATTGAGATAAGTTTTCAGAATAAAATTCTTACTATAAAAAGTTTCTAACTTTAGGGCTACCATTATTTCCCTAATTTTGCGCCCCGCTGTGTTTTGTCTACCTACTTCAGGAAATAAAGTACGGGCTAGCTGTTGAGTTAGAGTACTCGCACCCTGACGTAATTCTGATGAGGTAAGGTTGATGGCGATCGCTCTAGTTATTCCAATCGGATCGACACCAAAATGCCAATAAAAACGGCTATCCTCAGAAGCGACTACCGCCTTGGGTAAATAACGGGAAAACTTAGATAGTTTTTTTAATTCGCGGTGGGTATTATTGCGGGCAGTAGGATTGATGGTAGTAGTACCATCTTCGGCATAGACTACTACGGGTAAGGTAGACTCATTGGGAATAGGATATACGGGTACTTTTAGCCATTCAATACTCAGTAGTAAAAATAGTAATCCTAAAATTCCTGCCAAACCATATAAGATATAGCGAACAATATATAGCCAAAATGGAGGGGGATTAAGATAACTAACGCTAACTCCTGCAGCTAACTCTGGAGGGCCAATCGTAAAACTTTCGCCATGGAATAAAGAAAAGGTTTTGAAACGACGTTTACCCCGATAAATACCATTGGTAGACTTTTCGTCTTGAACAATAAAGGAACGGGGTTTTTTGCGATTTCTTTTAAGAATTAAGTGGGTTTGACTGACTACTGGATTGCGAATGCTAATATCACAACGAGAACTACGTCCTAAAGTATAGCGATCGCCTGCTAAGGGATAAACTTCTTCTTTACCATTAGCTTCTTTGATTCGTAATTGGGGGGTTTGATTTCCTGATTTAAAATTACCAGAATTAAAATTTACCTTAGCTTGAATTTTTTGTACCGCCTGGGTAACAACTCTGCTAACGGGAGATTGAGAATTTTTACCATTAGAAGGAGGTTTACTAGTCATGTAGTCATCTCGCAAAAAGAACGCCAATCGATTGTAGACTTTATAAAATTATTTATATTTATTTGAGTATTGTAGAAAATCCCATCACAAATTGATTTTGCCACTAAACCTTCTTTTTGTCTGTTCTAAAAACAAATGGCGTAGCCCCACAGCAGAAACTATCTACCGTAATGATTCTAGGGCAAACGTCCGTTCTGCTGGTACTAGTTCTAGTGCTAAACGGCGCATCTCAGCAAAAGATCTTAATTGGGCAAATTTGATTTTGGTAATGGAGAATAAGCACAAAAGGATAATTACTCAGCAATACAGACATTTGAATCTACCAGAAATTATAGTTTTAGATATCCCCGATGACTATTTGTATATGTCTGAAGAATTGATTGGAATGATTAAAACAAGTACTGAGGCGATTTTGTCTGGTTTAGATAATTAATAATTCCATGAGTAAAGAAGTAATCAGCGCGATCGCCTACCCGAAATGATGCCCGTGGAAGAAATGCCCGTCCGTCTACCTTGGAGAAAATAATACTATAACTAATTACTAACAATTAAATTAATCATCAAACTAATCACTGAAGCATTATAATCAGTGGCGTTACCATTGGTAGCAAAGGCTAATTGATCATCGGCATAGCTTAAATGACCTTTGTCGGGATATACTCTGCCATCTACAGCAGTAGCATTTGCCCCTGCCACAACCGAACCAGGTATTTTAATTTCTTTGGCTCTAGTATAGAGATTGCTTAAGTTTTTGACGTAGTTTGTACCAATGTTGGTAATAAAGGTTTGATTAAAATGATTGCGTCCCAAAAGATAATTTAGTTGGGCGATCGCCGTGTCAAGATACTTTTGATTATTAGTAATTTGATAGGCATAAGCTAAAGTAATTCCCGACTCGGCAACTATCCGATTTGACCCCCAAATAAAGCGATCGCTAGCAATTTGATAAGGATTTTCTTGGGCTATAGCTAAGATTGAATCCGCTTTTTGGGTAATTTGGGTGGCGATTTTATTACTAATTTCTGGGTCAATTGGCTGCTGTTTTTGTCTTAGATAATTAATTGCGCCCAAAGAAACAGGATTTTTCCATTCAAACAAATCGTAATTAACCCGATCTAAATTATTAGCAAAATAACTAGCAAAATCATTATTTCCTGTAGCAATATATAACTCTGCTGCTGCCCACAGGCGATCGTCAATATCTGTGTTTAAGCTTTCTTCGGTATCAAATTCAGAAGCCAAATATTTATCCGATCCGCTATCGTCATCTTCCAACCAGTCAACTACCATTTCGGGTTGAGTCTCTAGGTATTGCCAAGCTAACTTAGCCGAATCTAAGTATTTATTGGCTAGAGCCTTATCTATCGAAGCAAAGTTACGACTAGCGATCGCCATAGCTGCTGCAAACTTGGCTGTTTCTGGGGTAGAAATTCCATATATGTTGCGCGGTTGTACGTCTTCATCGGGGGCTAAATCCAACGGCCAAGTTGACCCTGCTACCTTACGATATACTGCACCATCCCTACGTTGCATTTTGAGCAACCAGTTGAGGGCAAACTCCATCTCATCTAATAAATCTGACTTACCGTTACCGCTTTGGGGAATATTTAATTGACTATCAGGAAACAAGTCGGGATTTTGTTCGTAGAGGCTCAATAAACGCCCAATAGTAACTGTAGTAGTTGCCACGTACTTACTGTATGCCCCTCCATCGTGCCAACCACCAACTACATTAATTTTTTCTCCTTCATTGTTTAGGGAGTCGGTACGAGCTAGTATGCCATCGTTGAGGTGACAGGGTGGATGGTCAATACCCGATACGGTATCTTCTAGGGCTACTCCACATCGCAGCAGATGATAAGAACGAAGTAATTCGACTAAAGGATCTTGATAAATATCCATACCAATTGTAAAAGGTACAGACTTATATTTGCCGTTGCGGAGATAATAAGTGCCTGGTTGCTCAATCTGACTAAAGTCTATAATTGATACTGTATCTGCACTATCGCGATCGATAGTTGCGGGTTTTAAAGGTAACGTGGCGACTTCTTGGTTGGTATCGCGATCAACTAATTGAGCGTTTTTTGGCTGCTCAAATTTCTGGTTTACTTTAGTATTGCTACGGAAAAAAGCTACTTTCTGCCACTGGGGTAAATACCCTACTTGGTTAACCACAATTCCTGGCTTTTTATTCGGTACTCCTGCTTTTGATAAAGCTTCTAAATCGCTATCTAAACCGAACGAGACACCAATTAATACCACAACCAAAATTATTGGTAGTAAGTAATTATTCCATTTGAATTTCATAGTTTATCTCAAAGCTCTACGCTTTAAGCAGGGGCAAATACGATTTAGAATTGATTAATGGGAGTGAAACTTAGGATAAAGCATTTCCTTGATGGGGGACTGACCCATAATATGTTGCTCGATTACTTTTTTTACCTCATCTGGATGTACTTGAGAGTACCATGTCCCATCTGATTCAACTAATACCATTGGTCCATTGCCACATTGTCCCAAACAAGGGACAGCAATCAACTTTACCTCATTTGGCAAGTTTTGTTTAAAGTTTTCCCATACTTGTTCTGCATCATATTTACGACAGCTACGTCCTTGACAAACAATCACCACTTGTTTTGTTGATTCTAACTGCAGCGATCGGTTCTGACGATCGATTGACGGTAATTCAAATGCCGATTTCATCAATGTATATCTAGTCTAATACTTTATTTTAATTCTACTAAATTCGCATTAGACGTATTTTAGACAAATTTTTGGTACTTAGGTTGGTACTTAAACTGAAATCTTACTGATGATTGCAGCGAAGTTAAATTTTTGCTGCTAAATATTAACTTTTGGAACTTATAGGTATATCGACTAAACGTGAGTGCTAGCTTAAGCGTTAAGAGAACTTGGATTTCGGCTGATTCTGGCATAAAACAATAAATATTTCTAACAAATCCGACTCATAACCAAACTCAACATAACTAAGGAAGTAACAAGTGGTTACAATTTCTCATCAATCTACACCTACGGCTCACGAACATCATCATCATCATGAGTCTGTACATAGTAAAAGCGATCGCGTAGCAGTATTGTTAATGGGCTACGGTGAAGTAGAAAGCTACGAAGACTTTGCCAACTATAACGAACAGGCTCTAAATCTTCTTACAGCAAAATTTGCTCCCGTACCTACCTGGATCTATCCTGCGATCGCCAAATTATTAGCGATTTTCGATCTACACGAATGGAGTCACCAGCACGATAATTTTATTTCCCCCCACAACGCTATCTTTGAAGAACAAAGAGCAGGAATTGAAAAGGAAATTCAAGCAACTTGGGGAGAAAAGGTTAAAGTTTTCAAGGCGTTTAACTTTTGCGCTCCCCATTTACCCGAACAGGTATTAACTCAGATCAAAGACCAAGGTTTCGATAAAATCTTGATTTATCCTCTGCTAGTGGTTGATTCTATCTTCACTAGTGGTATTGCAGTAGAGCAAGTTAACAAAGCTTTAGCTAATCAAGCCGATGGCGACACTCATTGGTTAAAAAGCTCTCGCTATATTCCTTCCTTCTTTAACAAGCCTGACTATATTAAGTTACTGGCTAATATGGTGGAAGAAAAAATTGAAGCGGAATTAGCACAAGGACATTTAGCTTCTCAGATTGGGATCATCCTAATGAATCATGGTTGTCCTCACAAAGCCAAAGGATTTACTTCTGGCATTGATGAAAGTCAGGCACTATACGAACTAGTTCGAGAAGAACTAATTAGTAAGTATCCTTTGATCTCCGTAGGCTGGCTCAATCACGATACTCCATTAATTGAATGGACACAGCCAAATGTTAAGCTTGCAGCCCAAAACTTGATGGAACTAGGTGCAACTTCGATCGTGATGATGCCTATTGGCTTTGCCACGGAAAACCACGAAACTTTGTTGGATGTAGATCATATTATTCATCATCTACAACACAAACATTCTGATGTTACTTTTATTCGGATGCCTTGTGTCAATAGTCGTCCTGAATTTATGCAGATGGCAGCAGAGTGGGCGCACCCCCAAATTAAAGCCTTGCTAGAAGATTCTGGTATGACAGTTAATCCTCAGTTAGCCAAAGAGCAAGCTCATCACCATCACCACCATCATTAATTAATGATGGGGTGAACTAAAAAAGCGATCGCGCCAATTAAACTAGTTATTGGCTCACTACAGGCGATCGCTTTATTTTAAATAGATCCCCTACAAAAAAAATTTAAGTTTAGTTTCACAACATATTTAAACATAAAAGATAATTAATCACCATTAATAAGAGATAATCAAACTGCATTTTGAATTCGGTATTAGCCTGTGAAATAAGCATTTGGCACGGCTAAGGTGCAAGACATTGTTTAATTAACTGGAGATTAATAATAAAAATGATCTACTCAACTCTCATTGCAGCAACTCCATCTTTTCCTCTAACTGATGGTTGGAGTCCAACAATAGGAATAGTGATGGTTCTTTGTAATATCATTGCTATAGCTATTGGTAAATCTACGATGCCTAATCCTGGTGTTGGTCAAACCTTACCAATGCCTCAGATGTTTGGTGGTATGAGCTGGCCTACTTTATTAGCAACAACTAGTCTAGGTCATATAATTGGCATTCTAACAATTGTCTTGTTAGATACCTATGGTTTAATCTAGTCATTCTGCCCAAAAATAGTCGGCAATCAAGGCTCTATAATTACAGTCTATAAATCCCATAGCTTTTGTCTAACATTTGACAAATAGACGTTTGGGAAACACAGAGATGGCATTACTTATCCAAAGTTGAAATTTTTTGCAGTCAAACTGCTAAATTCAACATCAGCTAGGGTAAGAGGGTTAAATATTATCATTGTCGACAGTACTATTTATATGTAATGTACCGTTGCATTTATTTCCTGTACGTAAAATATCGCCTCAATTGTCAATAGTAATCTTGTCACCATTGGTGATATCTAACGTTCGACTGTCAGAGGCGATCTTTTTATGAAAAATACTGCCATAACTATTCTGTCATGGCATGAAGTTACAAATTGCCAGATATATCAGTAGTTGACTCAAAATTAAACTACATTAAGATCATTGCTAAGAAAATCAAACAAATATTGGTGTGGGCGATCTTGCTGAGGGGAAAGGAGATATTAATCGATGCTGTAATATTCTCCAACAATCAGTCTGTTACTGCTTGTACTTGTGAAATCAACTCATCTAAAGTTTTTATTTTATTTAACTCTATATTAGAAATTGCGATATCTAGCTCGTTGTTGTTTTCTTGAAGAATTACTGGATATTCAAACGTGCGATTGTATTGTTGTTGAAATTCATCTCGATGCAGAAATTCCATATCTATTGAAGATGTTGAGCGAAATTGCTTCCACTGTTTGTGTTCTTTTAATACGCCAAAAGTTAGACCGCAAAGACTGCATTCATAAGTTTGAGGACTAATAGCCTTGTGTCCAATATCCATCAAAGTATTCATTAGTCCACTATCTGCATTGTAAACAAAAATTAATTTCATGGAAAACAATATTAGTTTTATCTAAGCTTACTATTTACAGTTTGAGGTTGGAGCAAGCTGAAGGCGATTAAGACAACAAGTTTAATAGTTATTTACATATAAAATAGCTATTTTTAGCAGACCTTGGGCATACTAATAGCGCAAGCAAATTAAATGTACTGAACTTAAAAATGAAGTTTAGAGCGTACATTAATCAAAAATTATGGAATGCGAAATAAAATATAAGCCAGCATTTTCTACTATCTTTGTAACTCTCGAACCTGGAGCAAAAATTGTTGCAGAGGCGGGGGCAATGGCGAGTATGGACAGCCAGATTACAATTAAAACTCAACTTTCAGGCGGTTTCTTTTCGGCTATAGCCAAAAAATTTTTTGGTGGAGAATCTTTGTTTGTTAATGTTTTTAGCAACGAAACTAAACAATATCTCAATTTAGTTTTGACTCAATCTGTGGTGGGAGATATTGAAGAAATAGAAATCTATGGCAAAGAAATATATTTTCAGCCAGGGGCATATATTGCCAGTACTCCAGGAGTAACAATGGGAGTTCGTTGGGCTGGTTTTGCTAGTTGGTTTGCTGGAGAAGGATTGTTTAAACTGCGATTGAGTGGTAAAGGAAAGGTCTTCTTTGGGGCTTATGGGGGGATTACTAAAAAAGCGATCAACGGTGAATTTATTGTCGATAACGGTCATTTGGTTGCTTACGAACCAGGTATTCAAATGGGAATTAAGCTTTCGGGAGGTTTAATCGGTTCTTTTACTTCGGGAGAAGGTTTTGTTAATCGTTTGACTGGCAGAGGCAATATTTATCTTCAGTCTCGCAGTATCGGTGGATTGGTCGGCTTTTTACGAACTAAGGTACGTTAAATTATGAACATAGAATTATTACATCAACCAGAAAGTGCGATCGCTTGTGTCTCAATGGATTTGGGAGAAGAATTAGTCGCTCAAGCAGGGGCAATGATTGCCATGAGTGGCAGCGTCAACGCCAGTACTACCCTCCGTAAGGGTAAAGGTGGGGGGATTATGGGCGGTTTAAAACGCATGGTTGCAGGAGAATCTCTTTTCTTAAGTGTATTTCGCTCTCCCACTAATGGTAATACGGTTTGGTTAGCCCCTCGGTTAATTGGTGATTTATTAATTTATGAAATGAAGGGACAAGATTTAGTCGTTCAAGCTACTTCATATTTAGCCTGTAGTTCCGAAGTCGATCTCGATGTAGGCTTTCAAGGTTTCAAATCTCTATTTTCAGGAGAATCTATTTTTTGGCTGACTTTTTCTGGTCGAGGATTGGCTTTACTGGCTTCCTTTGGCGGCATTTACGAAGTTGAAGTTGATGGTGAGTACATTGTTGATACTGGTCACATAGTTGCGTTTGAAAGAAGTCTTGATTTTAGTATTGCCAAAGCTAGTTCGAGCTTAATCGGTTCTTTTTTGGGTGGAGAAGGATTCGTCTGTCGTTTTAAAGGAAAAGGTAAAGTTTTTTGTCAAACCCATAACCCTGGGGCATTTGGCTTTACTGTAGGTTCTCAACTTCCACCCAGATAAAATCGTCATCGATCAACTGACTCAAGTTCTACTGCTCAAATTAAAATTCAAAATTGGGCATCAATTGTAAAGTACCCATTCCTAAATCTGCACCATTAATTGCCTTGACTTCAAACAAAGCTAAAATATCTTTTGGCTGGGGATTACCGCGATTGTTACCTTTGGCTCCCATAGCCACAACTAAACCACAACATCCTTTAGTTTTTTGACAGCGTTGATGCCATTTTTCAATTGCCCGTACTTGTTGAGTAACTTCTTGAGAGTATTCAGCGAATATGTGTAGTTCGTCGTCGCCTGTCTGCAACATACCCAAATCGTAGCATTCACCACTAAAAGGATCTTGCCCAGGGTTGAAACAAACTGCCTTTAATCCCCCAGCATCTTGTATTTTAGTAATCAACTCTTTTGCTTTTGGGCGGGTAGTCTGCACAAAAATTGTTGGTAACTCTTGCGCTTTTAAAAGGATATTTAAAGACTGATAGTAGGTTTTTGACTGTTGCTGAAGTTGTTCGATTAATTGACTGGGAATGCTCGCTAAACTAATTAAAGAACCATCAGGAATCAAATCTTCTTGAATAGGAACATCGATATCGGCATCAAAGTCATCGTCGTCGGGATCGATGCCAATATTGAGTAGTTCGTGAGTTAATTCTGGTAACGTGCTAACTTTAGTAGAGACAGACTGTTTGCTTGTCTTAGTTTCAGGAAGAGTAATGCGATAAGACTTCGATAAAACTTCGATGGGCTCTTGGGCTAAAGCCAAACGATGGCGATCGCAAAACCGAAATAAAGATTCTAAAACTACATAAATAATTTTAGCTTCTTCTTCATCTAAGAAGGGTCGCATTCCCTCGAATGGATGCAAACTACCAAAGAAAGGCTCGAAATCAACTGTATTAGCCAAATCTTGCGGTTTTTCTGCCTGATGCTCTGCTTCTTCGTAGTTCAAAAACCAACAGTCTTGAGCCAGAAATGCCTTTTCTAATTCTACTGGAGATTTATTTTCGCCTAAAGCAGCAGCACGAAACTGCTTGAGAGATTCTAAAGAACGATATAGCAGTACGCCGTATTCTGCTGACATCATTCCCATGATACAAAGATAAACTTCGCTAACTTGGCAGTTTTTCAACTCTACTCGCAAAATATCGCTATCTGCCATCAATTCCCAGGGAGCATTGTCCCAAATTTTAGCTGCGATCTCCTCGATCGCCTCGCGATATACAGTAGGTAAACTAGATGATGAATCTTCTGCCACTTCGCTAAAACTATCAAACAGACGATCTATTAAAGGCAATTGACGAGAATACTCAATATTAATATCGAGATCCTGCAGCACACCCCGTAAGAAAAATTGAATTTCGCGATCGCGCACGACAATTTTTTGAGGACGTTGGGGTTGTCCTGGATGATGGGGGGATTCGATCGCCCGCAATAGAGTCCTCACCACTGCTTCAATCCCCATGTCAGAACCAACCACGTCCATTGCCCTAACCGCACCCTCTGAGCCATCTACCCAAATCACGCAGTCTCCATCACTCTCTAGACCTAGATCTAAATGAGATGCCATGCTTCCCAAAGGACGGCGATCGCCTTCCCATACAACTCCTGGTACTTGGGGAATTTTTTGAAGTCTGCTTTTAGTTGTAGTCGGAAGAGCCGTCATAGATCAGATAGTTAATATTTGTTAGTTAATAAGACCGATTTTTTGTTTGTTAGAAGCTTGCAATAGTAAACCATATTCCATACCATCTACTACTGCTTGATAAGAAGCATCAAGAATATTTACTGAAACCCCGATCGTCGTCCATCTTTCCACACCATTACTAAATTCTACTAAGACACGGGTTTTAGCTGCTGTTCCAGCACCACCATCTAAAATACGCACTTTATAGTCTGCCAAATAGAAATCCGCAATCTGAGGATAAAATTTAATTAACGCTTTGCGTAATGCACTATCTAAAGCTGCTACTGGTCCATTGCCTTCGGCTACCTCTAGTAAATTTTTACCATCTACCTCAACCTTTATAGTAGCTAATGCTTTGCTAGCGGGGTTATCTATTTTCTGGTGAATATTGCAGTGTACCTGAAAACCTTTGAGTTGAAACAGTTGTTTGTGAGGCTGGAGGATCGATCGCATTAGTAGTTCAAAACTCGCTTCGGCTGCTTCAAACTGATACCCTTCATTTTCTAAGGTTTTTAGTTTGTCTAAGATCTGTCGACAGGTAAGATCCTGCTTGCTTAGGTTAATGCCAAATTTAGCAGCATAATGCAATACATTACTTAAGCCTGACTGATCGGAGATGACGATTCTTCTTTGGTTGCCAATTAACTCTGGCTGAATATGTTCGTAGGTTAAAGGATTTTTGGTCACCGCCGAAACATGAACCCCCGCTTTGTGAGCAAATGCAGATCGCCCAACAAAAGGAGCATTGTCATTGGGTGCCAGATTAACTATTTCACTAATGAAACGGCTGCTAGGACTTAGCTGAGATAATTCTTGTTGTCCCAAACATTGATAACCAAGCTTTAATTGCAGATTGGGAATCAGGGTGCATAAATTAGCATTTCCGCATCTTTCTCCATAACCATTAATTGTCCCCTGCACCATCGCCGCACCAGACATCACTGCTGCGATCGCATTAGCTACCGCTGTCCCTGCATCATTATGGGTATGGATGCCGATCTTGCTTCTATCTCCAGTTTTTAGCTCTGGAATAGCAATCATCATTTCTTTAACAATCTGAGCGATTTCGTGAGGTAAGGTTCCCCCATTGGTGTCGCACAAAACTAACCATTGAGCCCCTGCATCCAGAGCCGTTTTCAAAGTATAGAGAGCATATTCTGGGTTGCGTTTATAACCATCAAACCAATGCTCTGCATCATAAATTACCTTTCTTCCCTGACTCCGTAAATATTCAATCGTATCGCGGATCATTGCCAAGTTTTCTTCTAAACTAGTCTTTAGAGTTTCGGTAACATGAAGATCCCAAGACTTACCAAAAATTGTCACCCAACGAGTACCCGCAGCCAAAATTGCCTGGAGCATTTTATCTTCTGCTGCGGCAACGTGAGGACGACGAGTAGAACAAAAAGCGACAATCTCTGAATTTTGTAAAGGTTCTTCTTGTAGCTGCCAAAAAAACTGTACGTCTTTGGGGTTTGCTCCTGGCCATCCTCCTTCAATAAAAGGGATGCCCATTTGGTCTAGTTTGCGAGCAATCTTGAGCTTGTCATCTAGGGATAGAGAAATTCCCTCTCCTTGAGAACCATCTCTCAAGGTAGTATCGTAAATCCAAATTGCTGATTCTTGATTCATGAAGTCAAATTTTGCGACCATCAACATGACGATTACACAGGTTGAGGAAACCCCGCTGTGTCTCGTCATAAAAGTTAAGAAATGCTAAGTTACTTAGAGATCGTAAATAAATATTTTTTACTCTGAGTAGAAATTAGTTATGCCTACCGTAACTGTACAAGGAAAAACTTTTACCTGTAGCAAAAATGCAAATTTACGCAAAGTTTTATTGAAACACGAAATAACTCTACACAACTGTCAATCCGTAATTTAGTAATTATCCAATGAACATCTTTAAAATTTCTCCCATTATTCGCATTACCCTGTTGTGCTTGTATGTTGGTTTGACCGTACCGTTACCTTTTTTAGCAGACTTTACTGATGCGCCCGTACCATCGTGGTTGTTGTGGATTGGGATTAGTATTGGTGCGATCGCATTATATGCAGTTCTAAGCGAAAGGGTAATTTTGGATAATGACAAAATACAGGTGGCTTATCCTAATTGGGTACCTAAGTTTTTTCGTAAGGGTTGGTCTTTATCTTGGCAAGAGATTGACAATATTCGGATGCGTACTACAGGACAAGGAGGCTTAGTCTATTACTTTACTTCTCCTACTGCCGAAAAAGCCTATTTATTGCCAATGCGAGTAGCTGGCTTTAACAAAATGGTCAAGATTGTTGCCGAAAAAACCAGTATTGACACAGTTGATATTCGTCCTCTGGCTCAACCTTGGATGTATTTTATTTTGTTTGGCTGCACTATGGTTTTGTGGCTGTTTGATGGTTGGACAATCTGGACAGCCACTAATCTACTTGCTTGATTAACAGCCCTAAGCTACAACCAAAGAATTGTTAAGATAATCTCGTAATTGGCGATCGTGATCGTGACTCAAATTACCTAATGGCAATTCATCTTTGGTAAAAGCTTTGACCTGTAGTACTTCTAACTTATCTTCTGGGTCAAATTCTCCTTCTGCCTCTACCTCTACCAAAATAGAAATAGAGTGTAACCGAGGATCTCGTTGAGGATCGGAGTAAACCCCCCTAAGACCTCTAATTTTAGTTAATTTTAGTCCTGTTTCCTCCTCTAATTCTCGACCAGCAGCAGTCGGTATATCTTCACCCCAATCGATCATTCCTCCAGGTAAACCCCATTTACCCGAATCACTCCGCTGTATTAGGACAATTCGACCATCGGGCAGAATCGGAATAATCGTGGTTCCCGCTACGGGATGGCGGAAAATAATACCAATAATTGTAGAAATATATCGCCAAGCATTACGCATAGATCGAAATAAAGTTTAATGTTAATTAAGCATCAAGTAAAGATTTCGCTCTGTCGATCGCCTGACGGACTTGTTCAAAACCAGTACCACCATAGCTATTGCGAGCAGAAACCACCTGTTTTGGTGCGATTGCTTCGTAAATATCGGCTTCAAAAGCGGGATGCAGTTGTTGCCATTCTTCTAAGGTGAGATCTTTAAGTAGTTTGCCCGCAGCGAGGCTAGTCTTTACTACCTTGCCTACTAAATTATAAGCTTCGCGAAACGGAACGTCCTTACTTGCTAGATAATCTGCCACATCTGTAGCGTTAGAAAAGTCTTCTGCTACTGCTTGGCTTAATCTAGGGGTTTTAAATTCGATACCCGATTCGAGCAAAATTGTCATGGCTTCTAAACAGCCTTTGACGGTTTTTACGCTATCAAAGATACCTTCTTTGTCTTCTTGGAGGTCTTTATTATATGCCAAGGGCAAACCTTTCATAATTACTAATAAACCCTGAAGATGCCCAAATACTCTGCCTGTTTTTCCCCTAACTAATTCAGGAATATCGGGATTTTTTTTCTGAGGCATAATACTAGAACCCGTGGCACAAGTATCCTTGAGGGTAATAAAGCTAAATTCTTTGGATGCCCACAAAATCATTTCTTCGCTCAAACGACTGAGGTGTACCATGATGAGACTGGCTGCACCCAAAAACTCGATCGCAAAATCGCGATCGCTAACTCCATCTAGGCTATTGCCATAAATTTGATCAAATCCTAATAACTCTGCACTATAGGCGCGATCAATCGCAAAAGTCGTTCCTGCCAAGGCACCACAGCCGAGAGGAGAAATATTTGTTCGTTTATATACATCTTCTAACCGTTCCCAATCTCTTTGCGTCATCTGGAAATAGGCTAAAAGATGATGGGCTAAACTGATTGGCTGCGCTCTTTGTAGATGAGTATAGCCAGGAATGAGGGTTTCGATATGTTGTTCACTATGAGCCAGTAATGCCGATTGGAACTGTCTGAGGTGCTGCTGGATGGCTCTTATTTCTGCTTTTAAATAGAGCCTGATATCTGTTCCCACCTGATCGTTGCGCGAGCGTGCAGTATGGAGTTTTTTACCCACATTCCCCACAATTTCAATTAATCGTCTTTCTACTGCAAAGTGAACATCTTCTGCTTCTATCCCTGGATTGAAGTTTCCTTGTTGGTACTCAGTGCGAATCTGCGATAAACCCGATTCTAGTTGTTGCGCTTCTTCATCGGTAATAATTTTAGTTTTGGCGAGCATTTTGGCATGAGCAATCGAACCAGTCAGATCGTACTCAATTAACTCAATATCAAAACCAATACTGGCATTAAAAATAGCGATCGCAGGGTTCAAAGCGGATTCAAAGCGATCGCTCCAGGTTTTTTGCTTGCTCACAGTAGATAGATCAACAATTACACAACTAAGCCATTTTAAATCATTAGCTGGCGATTATTAATCATAGATAACTGTTTGTTGACATTTGAAAATTAGCCCGTAAAACCCTTGAAGATATAACCAAAAAATGTGCCAATTAATAACGCCCATACTTGTCCCGAATCGATAAAGTTATACCAAGCATCTTGTATTTGACCCAAAATATCGGGATCTTCGATTTGCTGTGCCAGCAAACTAGAGACAGGTAATAGATGATGATGAATATCGATCGCAATTTGCCAACTGCGATCGTCTAGTAGGTATTCCATGAGATTAAATCTAAAAGTTTGAATAGTGAAACTTGCATCTAATTTAATCTCAGTTAACTTAAACCGCCAACAATCGGATTAAGCATAAATTTATTTGAGCGTAATCTGCGATCGCCCTGTTGATCGAAAAAAGCTTTTAGCCTTTAGCTTTTAGCCCGTGAAGATTAAACTTTTAAAAGACCCCCAGCTATGGGTTTTAGACCTATCCTAATTGAGCTAGAAGCTACAGGGCGTAGCCGTTTATCGCTTGCCAATAGTTTTTTGAAAAGCAGGTCTTTGATTGATACGTTTGATGTAATCTAAAATTACAGGATAAGGACTGAGATCGATGGGTAGCATGATTGGTACATAAGCAAGAATCGAACCTACCGCCACATCAACTACTGTAAATTCCTCTCCCAAAATATACGGAGTTTGTTCTAGTATTTTGGTTAAAGATGTAAGTAATCTTGGGACGTCTTTTTCTCGACTAGCTTCGATAAATAGTCCTGTAGCGAGAGTAGAGTTAGCAAATAAGACCCATTGCTCTCTAATACTTCTTTCTTTGAGAGAAGTTCCCTCTTTACCGTACTTTTCGGCAAGATATAGTAGTATTGCTCCCGATTCCCATAAAGTAACGTCTCCATCCTTAATAGCAGGTACTTTACCCATAGAATTGATTGCTAAATATTCTGGCTGAAGATGTTCTCCTGCTGCCATATCTAACAAAACAAACTCGTAGGGTAAAGATAATTCCTCTAAATACCACTGGACTATTGAAGCTCTACTTCTCTCGCCACCGTATAATTTCAAGATTTTTCTCCCAATCGCTTTTTTTAGAATAAACTATTTCAATACTGTTTTATTACTTAATCTTGTTTTTCAAACTCCAGGGTTATGTAGTTATGTAGTGAAAAATTTAAAATAGTAGTTTTGAATCATTTCTTCACTATCTTTGGTAATGGCAAGGGGGACTTTTCCCACAAACCCAAACTCCAGATGTTTAAATGTTGGAGTAAAAGAAAATGCTTTGAGCTTATTATTGGCTACAATAGTTCCTGACTGGTTAATAAACTGTCCAAAAGCAGTTTGATCTGAGCGAAAATTTTGCTCTAAGTTAAGCTTTAGCTCTAAATCTCTAATCAAGGCGATCGCATCAAAGACATCTCCTGAGCCATTTCCCATCAGTTGCCTGTATTCAGGATAAAGCTGGCACCTATCCCATAAATGAGAATTACTCCAGCGATGGATAAACTTTACCCTCAGAAACTTAGCCACAGTTTCTTGTATCAATAGATTTTCTTTTCCCAAAGTCTGACCCAGAAATTCCCAGTAAAAACGATCCAAAGTGTATTTAGAATGATATTCTCCCAATACACCAAAAACGCGATCGCGGGTAACATTTAAAGCTGTCGGATATTCACCATTCAAAGCAGCAAAGGCAGCAGGATCTTGGTACATGTCTTCGAGATCTTTAACTAATAGTTGGCGAATCTGACCTGTTTGAGAGTTGATTACTACATCCAAATTCTGGGGATGTAACTCTAGGTGGGCTATTTTTCTTTGCAGAGTATCATCAATCAAATTAGCTATTTGGGGAGCGAAAATCTGCTCTAGCCAAGTTTCTTGACCGCCAAATGTTGAGAAAATGCTTTGTCCTAATTCTGTGGCTGCAAACACAGTAGAAAGAATTACCGATGTACCCAACACAACATCATTAAGCTCAAGAAATTTATCTTGGAGCAAAGGTAGAGCGCGTTGTAGGAAAGCAAAATCGAGTTCTGGGATAACTATGCCTACAGGCTCTGGAGTTAGGTAAGGATTAGATTTCTGTTGGTTAAAATTGGCGATCGCTTGAAGAATATTCTTGTAGTTTAGAACATTATTAAAACCCAATTCTGGTGCAAAAAAGTTTCCTGAAAATTTGAGCATAAAAGGTTTAGCATTAGGAGGGAACACCATAACTGTGCGACCAGAGCTAGTCATTTTACCCAATATTTTTCCAGAAGGAACACCATATTTTTTTTGGAGCAGTTTTTTTCCTCTAAAATCCAGATAATGGCAGAAGATCCTTAGCTTACCCGCAGTGGTCAATAAAGGGCTATCTTCTAAACAGCCAATGATTTCTAGCTCATTCCTGTTAACAGTAAGATCCCAATAAGGTAACTCTCCAAAAAGCTGAAGCTCCCTACCTACCAAAATTTTTTCTGAATAAGTACCGTGAAATTGCTGCTGGGTATCTACATAAATGTGGGCATAACGATGCAAAGTCTTAATGGACATTACCCGAAAGATACTAATGAATATCTTGGTTGTGAGTACTTTTGAACCTCCCATCGGTAAACCGAGGGATTCCCATATAGACTCTTGACTATGCCGAAGCACCCGTCAGAACGCCGTCACTGGGCTGTTTGCATACGGTAGTTCCTACCGCGATGTTTTCTAAACCTCTGTCTCTAACTATTTCTGAAGCTACGATGTCCCTATTTTTTGTGTACCCGCACTCAGGACAGCTATGAAGCCTTTGGCTTAGGTCTTTTTTACCTGTGTGAGTTCCACAGTTTGAGCAAATCTGCGAAGTATAGTTTTTATCTACCTTGGCAAAATAGGTGTCAGTCTTTGAGCAAACATACTCAAGGATATTGAAGAACTGACCTAAACCTATATCTAGAGAGTGCTTACAAAATAAGCCTCTACTCCAAGATACAAAGTTTATATTTTCTACAAATATCATTCCAACACCATCACATAATTTATATGCCAGATTGAAATGATATTCTTTTCGTTTATTTGCTACTGCCTCATGAAGTAACCCAATTCTATGTTGTAATTGATTCCATTTGTTTGAACCTTTTTTCTTATTCCTTAGCTTTCTTTGTAGTAATTTAATCTTACGCAGTGCTTTGTCTAAGAATTTTGGTCTTGGAAGAATTAAACCATCGCTGGTTGATATCATACTAGAAATACCCGCATCAATGCCTATGGCATGACCGTGAGGTATAGGTTTGACAACATCTACATCAAGTTCAATCATTAAATTGGCGTAGTAACCACTAGCCTTTTTAATGATTTGCACCTGCTTAATCTTGAACCCATCGGGTATATCTCTTGATTTTCTAAACTTTAGCTTTTTGAGCAAAGGCATCTTTATATATTTGTCTTCGACAGCTATTTTGCCTAAGAGGTTAAAAGACTTAGCTTTCTTCTTATAGCGAGGAAAACCCATCCCTTTGGATTTCATATCGTTGAATGCTCTATCCAATTTACGTAATGTTTGCTGCATAGCTTGAGCATTACCAGACTTGAGAAAAACATTAGTCTTTTTAGAAGCGGTTAATTCAGAAGAGTGAGTGTGATAGTTTGGGTACTCAAAAGGTTCAACAATATACTCGTGGAACAGAGAACACTGATTGATTTTACAGCTACGGCTGTTATACCAAAGTTTTCTAACGTACAAAGCGTAATTCCAGACTGACTTACAGACGTTTAAATTATGTTCAATTGTTTCTATTTGTCCGTTCGTCGGCTGTATTTTGTAGTTGTACGTAAGATTAAGCATTTCGACAAGGCGGCTTTTTTGTATGAAGCTTCACACAAAAAACGCGCCGCCTCAATGCTAATGTTGTTGTGCTTATCATACCGCATTTTTTACAAAGTACTTGCTTGAATTGTAAAATATAAGTATGACAAACTTAAACCCTGTTCAAAATTCATCCCAAAGCGTAAAACTGAGGGTCTTCTTTTGAAAGAAAGATAAATTACGATTATGTTTATTATCCAATCCTTAGAATATGAGTGGGAAAAATCTCAGCGCGGGGCTAAGTTTGCATCCCAACGTTCATTACTACCCCAGACGCTATCTTTAGACTGCTTACCAGACTATGACAGAGGAATTGCCCTTGATAATAGAGGAAGATTCCTCAAACATTCAAAAGACTTCATAAGCTGCGATCGCTTTAATATTAAATATGGTATCGATCCAGATTTATTAGAAGTCGAACTGTTGGGTATCCAGCCAGCCTATGGGTTTCCTCCATCAGTAAGAGTTAATCAAGACGAGTGGATACAACTAAAATATAACTATAGGAAAGTTGATGGCAACCACAGTAGATGGTTTTTTGGTCTTAGGACAATTAATGTTGGAAATTTTACTACATTTAAATCGGATGTTTTTCTAACCAAAAATGCTAGAAGAATATATGACTTTCAAAGAAATGTCTATCGAATTAATAAGTAAACCTCGTCCAGATTAAAAACAAGAGCTAGTTGACTGACAAAACTCATACTCAAGATTATTTTTGGGCTGGATTTGCCAAGTTATCTATCTTTGATAAACCACAGAGACTAGGAGGACACGGAGTTATAGAAGTTTATTGTTTTACGATGTGTTGTTTGTTTATCGTTTTAAAGAGAGAGTTTTTGTTCATCTTTCTTCAAAAGCTCTAAATTTGGCTAAGTATGGTTTAAAGGTAATTTGAGATTATCTTTTGTCAGTCAGTCAGAAACAAGAGTTTTTATAAAAATAGATAGTGTTATATGAAATCTAATTAAATAAATATTTCTTATTTCTTATTTCTTATTTCTAAAGGCGTAGTTAATGGTTAGTTGTTCTACTGATTTCTTATTCTTTGGTACTTTACCATTACTGCTATTACCACTATTTCCCAAACCTTTATCTCCTTTATCGCTCTTATCTCCTTTAAAGTAAGATTCTAAGCCTTTGATCATAATGTAAAGGGAAGGAACTAAAAATAGAGTTAATGCCGTAGCAAAAAGCATCCCCCCAAATACCGCCGTACCCAACGACCAACGACTAGATGCCCCTGCCCCAGTAGCTACAACTAGGGGATAAAAACCAACCAAACTAGAGATAGCAGTCATCAAAATGGGGCGAAAACGTTCTTGTCCTGCTTTAATTGCTGCTTTTACAGTATTCAGTCCTTGTTCTTTGAGTTGATTAGCATATTCGACAATCAAGATCGCATTTTTACTTGCTAGCCCAATTAACATTACCAGACCAACTTGAACATAAACATCATTGTTAATTACAGGCCAAATACTGCCAGCCTGGAGTATATTTGCCCGCAACCAAATGGCTGAGATTGCCCCTAGCACAGCCAACGGTACAGTGAGCATAATGATAATGGGATCGACATAGCTTTCATATTGAGCAGCTAAAACCAGGAATGCCATTAATAAACCCAAACCAAAAATTAGTCCCGCTTGTCCTCCTGCTGATTTTTCTTCTAATGCTGTTCCAGTCCATTCGTAGCCTAAACTAGCAGGTAATATTTCGGCGGCTACCTCTTCCATAGCTTGAATTGCCTGTCCCGTACTATAACCAGGGGCGGGCGATCCTTGAATTTTGATGGCGCGGAATAGATTATAGTGGGTAATGGTCTGAGGCCCTGTAAACTCTTTAAGCTGGACTAAAGTACCCAGAGATATTTGCTGTCCGCTGGCTGAAGTTACATAAAGCTTACTGATATCTTGGGGAGAAGAACGAAAATTACCATCAGCCTGGACATATACTCGATACTGCCTTTGTCCTAGAACAAAATCATTAACGTATTGCGAACCTAAATAAGACTGAAGGGTAGCAAACACATCATCAATATCAACTCCGATCGCTTTAGCGCGATCGCGATTTACTTCAACTTCTATCTGAGGTGTATTAGCTGCAAATTGGGTAAAGGCTGCACCGATTTCTGGTCTTTGATTAGCTGCACCAATCATTTTGTTAGCATTTTCAACCAGTACAGAAATCGGTAAACCGCGACGATCTTGTAATTGGAATTCAAAACCCCCGAAGGAACTCAATCCCCTTACTGGAGGAGCATTAACCGCAAAGGCTCTTGCCCCCGTAATGCTTTGAAACGAACCGTTGAGGCGACCTAAAATGGCATAGATTGACTGGTCTTTATTTGGTCTGTCCTCCCAAGGCTTGAGCTTACCAAACACAAATCCACGACTACTACCATTACCCTCAAAACCAAAACCACTGAGGGCAAAATAGCTTCTAATATCTTCGATCTCATCCATCTTACTGCCGACTTGCTTCATGATTTCTTGGGTGTAGTTTAGAGATACACCATCAGGGGCTTGGACGATCGTAAAGAAGTAGCCTTGATCTTCTTCAGGAATAAAGCCAGTAGGAACGGAATTGTACAAGAAATAGGTAAATAGCAACAGAGCGGTAAAACCCGCTAAGACAAAGGGACGAATTACCTTTTTCGTAAGAAAAGTAATCGCCTTGGTATAACCAGTCGTGATCCGATCAAATACCCAATTAAATCCATTAAAAAACTTACCTAAAATGCCTTTCCTTTCTTTGGCAGGGCGCAATAAGATACCTGCCATTGTGGGAGAAAAGGTCAAAGCATTAAAAGTAGAAAGAGCGATCGCAAAGACAATGGTCAAGGCAAACTGTTTAAAGATTACTCCTGTTGATCCAGGAAAAAAGGATACGGGAATAAATACCGCAGCCAATACTAGGGAGGTGGCTATTACTGCCCCGCTTAACTCGTTCATGGTATCGATCGCCGCAATACGAGGTTTCATTCCTCGTTCTACTTTAGTGGCGATCGCTTCTACCACCACAATTCCATCATCTACTACTAACCCCGTAGACAATACCATGGCAAACAGAGTCAAAGTATTAATCTGAAAACCAAAAATATTGAGGAAGGTAAAAGCACCAATTAAAGATACAGGAATGGCGATCGCCGGAATTACCGTGGTGCGCCAGTCTTGTAGAAAGATGAAAATAATTAGAACTACCAGTAAAATTGCTTGAATTAGAGTTTTAATTACCTCTGTCATCGATACCTGGACAAACTCTGTAGTATCCAAGGCTATTTCATAGGTCATCCCAGGAGGAAAGTTTCCCGCGAGTTCGGCAATAGTTTCTTTGATGGCACTTCCCACTTCTAAAGCATTACTACCAGGAAGTTGAAAGACACCCATCCCCACCGCAGGTTTACCCTTAAACTCAGCAGAAGTATCGTAGTTTTCTGCTCCTAATTCCGCTCGACCAACATCTTTGAGCTTAATTAAATTTCCGCTTTCTCCCGTCCCAATTACCAAATTCTCAAACTCTTGGGCGCTCTCTAATCGCCCTGAAGCGCGCAGGGTAAATTCAAATCGTTGATCGCTTTGGGTGGGTTGTTTACCAATACTTCCCGCACCTACCTGAATATTTTGTTCTTGTAGAGCATCAACCACATCTTGAGAGCCTAAATTACGGGCAGCTAAGGCATCTGGATCTAGCCAGAGACGCATGGCGTATTTTCTTTCACCAAAAATAACTGCCCTTCCTACTCCATCAATGCGTTTAATTTGGTCGATTAAATATAAATCGAGGTAGTTACTCAAAAACAGATCATCATACTCATCATTCTCTGCATAAAAAGCAATCCCCAGTAATAAGTCTGGGGAAGATTTTTGTACGGTAACGCCAGTTTGCTGGACGGGTGCGGGTAGTTGAGGTTCGGATAAGGCAACTCTATTTTGGACGTTGACCTGAGCAATGTTGCGGTCTGTATCTGGAGGAAAGGAAACTACAATATTACTAATACCATCGTTACTAGTATTAGAAGAGATATAGCTCATGTTTTCTACACCGTTGATTTCTCGTTCAACGATTGTAGTAACGTTTGTTTCTGCGGTTTCTGCATCTGCACCAATATAAGCCGAGCTTACTTCGACTTGAATTGGGGCTACTTGGGGTAATTGAGATATAGGCAACATGGGGATGCTTATACCACCAATTAGCACGATGATAGCAGCGCAAACAGTCGTTAGTACGGGTCTTTTAATAAACGTATCGGCGATACTCAGAAGCATGATTATAAAAGGATGAGGGATGAGGGATGAGGGATGAGGAACAAGGAAAGAGAAATGGAGAAAGTAATAGAGTCACTGTTCGTTGTTCGCTACTAGCTGCTCACTGTTCACTGTTCATTGATAATTGTTCACTGCTCACTGGTGTACCATCGGCTAGGTTAAGAATGCCAGAAGTGATTAGTTTTTCCCCTGGTTTTAGACCAGAAATTACTTGATAAGATTGTCCTTGGATCGCTCCTAGTTCTAGAGGGCGTTGTTGGGCTACTAAAGCTTTTTCGCCATTTTCTTGCTCTTTTTCTTGGGCTACAAAAACAAAAGTTTTTCCCGCAATGCGAGATACTGCTTCGGTGGGAACTAGCAAGCCAGTGTCTTCTGACCAAATAATTCTGGCTCTAGCAAAGCTATCGTCTTTGAGTCTGCCGTTATTGTTAATTGCTGCCTTGACTAATACTGCCTGACTGCTACGATCTGCTCTGGGAGAGATAAAGCTAACATCACCTTCGGCGATCGCTTCTCCTCGACGGTCAATGATTTCTACAGGTAAGCCTATTTCTAGTTTTGATGCTTGTTCTAAAGGTACGCCAATATTTAGTTCTAGGGCATTGTCTTGAGTAATGCTGGTAATTTGTTCCCCAGCTTCTAGGTAATCTCCTACCTTGGGTTGAATATTGCTGACCACTCCATCTATCGGTGCGGTGATGCGATTGAAGTCTAAATTATCTGTGGCAATTCCTACCCTAGTTTCTGCTTGTTTAAGGGCTGCCTGTTGACCTGCGATCGCCGATTGTGCCGAGGCAACTCTTTCCTTGCTAGCATTTAGTGCCTTTTGACTGGAGTTAAGTGCAGCTTTAAGGGCATCGGTTTGAGCTTTAGCTGCGTCTAAGTCTTTGGTACTATTATCTAAAAATTGTTGCGATTCTGCTCCTTGTTCTACTAAAGTTTGCGCTCTTTTATAATTGGTTTGAGCCAGTTCCAATTCTGCTTCTTGCTGTTTTAAATCTGCCTTACTCTGCTCAACTGCCGCTTCTGCCTCAGCTACTTCAGCTTCTACCGCTCTTAATTCTGCTTTGGCATTCTCAACATTAGCCTGTTGAATGCTGACTTGCGATCGCGCAGCATCTACTTCTCCCTGCTCTCGATTGAGCTGCATCTCAACAATTAGGTCGCCTTTTTTTACCGTATCTCCTTCGCTTACCACAATTTCAATTACTCGACCATCCACTCTAGGAGCAAGAGCAACTCTTTGTTTGGCTTCTAAACTACCAACAAATTCCGAACTAGATTTAATCGTATCGTCATTTAAATCTTTAACTTCGACCGCCACAGGAGGCGGAGCTTGGGCTTGTTCTGGCTGTTTGCCACAGGCTGTTGCCATCAATAGCAATATCGATAAACCCATAGCTTTTGGAAACTGGATACTATTACGTACCATAACAATATAAATAAATAATTAAGACTATGCTTTAATATGACTTATACAGACTCTTTTGTGCAAGTAGGCACAAAATGGTACTATAGTTACCTTATGGTTTCCAAGAAAGAACAAGAACCACTATTAGATAAAAATTGTCCAGTGCGCCAGGTAATTAGTATTATTGGCGATAAATGGACTCTACCTGTTTTGTATGTTTTGACTCAAGGTACAAAAAGGTACAGCGAATTACAGCGCGAAATTCCTGGTATATCTAAAAAAATGTTGACTCAAACATTGAGAAAGCTAGAGTCAGACAACATTCTAAAACGAACAGTTTATCCTGTCGTCCCTCCGAAGACAGAGTATAATTTGACTGCTTTTGGTAATGAATTAATCAAGCCACTAGAGGTACTTGCAGAATGGGCTCAAGGGCACAAAGTAGAATTACAGGAAATTTGCGATCGCCGAAATGCAGACAAGTAATGAAGATAGCCAAAAAACCTGCTAACCAACTACTAGCTATTGTTTTGTTTTTAGAAAGTTTGGCAATTATTATAGCAATATCAGGTGCGATTGCAGCAGGTCATTCTCCCAAAGCTTACTTTGAAGAGGGAGGATACATGACAATCTTGTCCTGCTTTCAGCTACTGGGTGGTGCTTTTATAGCCAAAAAAATTTTCTTAATTGTCAAAAAATCTGGCGATTTCAGGTTAAATAAAAGCAGCTTTTTTTGGCGAACAAGTTATATTAGTTTATCATTTTTGACTTTTGATGATGCTTTTCAAATTCACGAAAATATAGATAAATTAATGCACTTTATCCTGAAAATTTTGTTTGGTTTTGAAGAGACAAATATTAGTGATTTAGCAGACGACATAATTGTTGGCGGATATTTATTAGTTTTTTTTATTTATGTTGCTAAAGAATGGCAAGCAATTCAAACATTTCGCGATTCTTTCATTTACTTTAAAATTGGATGCTTATTCACCATGGGAATGATTTTTTTTGATACTTTTAGTAACAATACATTGTTTCTCTCAATATTTACAGAAAGTTCCCAACAAAGCGATTTTTGGCAAAACTGGCTTGGTACATTAGAAGATAGTTTAAAAATTTACGCAGAAGGCTTTTTTCTCATTGCCTTATATAAATGTTGGCAGATAGCTCAATCTAGAGTTAACCCCAAAAAATGTTAACCAAATTATTAAAATCAACAAGAGACAGAATGGTTAGGTTACATTTAGTTTTTCTTTTCTATATATATTGGTATGAAAATTGGCAAATTGAAACTCTTACATAAAGCCAGTATAGGTTTATCGGTAATGAACTTATACATCATCAAGGAGTTAGCCTTGCCATTTTTATTCGGAATGGGGATCTTTACTTCATTGGGTTTGTCGATTGGTGCGGTGTTTGAACTGATTCGTAAGGTGACAGACTCAGGATTATATTGGGGCGTAGCGTTTAAGATTTTAATTTTACGGTTGCCAGAATTTATTGTTTTTGCTTTTCCGATGTCTATTTTGTTGGCAACTTTAATGGCTTATAGTCGTCTTTCTAGCGATAGTGAATTAATCGCTCTGCGTAGTATTGGGGTCAATGTATATCGTCTAATTATGCCAGCGATCGCTTTTAGCTTGTGTATTGTTACGATCACTTTTTTCTTTAATAATTTTGTTGCTCCTGCAGCCAACTATCAGGCTTCAGTTACTCTCAAAAATGCTCTAGGAAAAACTCGACCTGATTTTGAGACTGAGAATATTTTATTTGATGAATATGATGATGTGGAGACTGAAGAGGGTGGCACTAGAGAAGTCTTAACCAGATTATTTTATGCCGAAGAATTTGACGGCGAACAAATGAAAAACCTAACTGTATTAGATCGTTCTCGCAGATCTGTCAGTCAAATTGTAGTTGCTAGATCTGCTAAATGGAACGTATTAGAAAACATTTGGGACTTTTATGATGGCACTATTTATTTGATTGGCATCGATGGTGGTTATAACAACGTAGTGCGCTTTCAGCATCAAAAATTAGCATTACCCCAAACCGCTTTTGATATTACTAAAAAAAGCAAAAGAACTAATGAAATGAATATTTTTGAAGCTCAAGAATATCTCAAAGTAATTAAACATGGTGCTGACGAACAAAGAATTCGTAAATGGCAAGTTCGCATCCAAGAAAAAATGGCAATTCCTTTTGCTTGTTTGGTATTTGCCATGATTGGGGCAGCACTAGGAATCAAACCGCAAAATTCTGGTAAGGCTACGAGTTTTGGGATCTGTATTGGTCTAATTTTTACTTATTATCTATTGTCTTTTATCAGTGCATCTTTAGGTATTTCTGGAGTTGTTCCTCCCTGGTTGGCAGCTTGGTTACCAAATTTCGTGGGTTTGGGTGCAGCTAGCGGTTTATTAGCCCAATCTGTTGATTAACTTGTTGCGAAATGCCTTTACAGTTATTAATTATTAGTTGTTTAGAAAAATTTATCACTCTTGCCACGATTACAATCAATGCAAAGAGTTTGTAGATTCTCAATATTATTGCTGCCACCTTGAGAAAAGGGTATGATATGGTCGATTTGTAATTTAGTTTCTTTGGCACTCGCTCCACAAGCAACACAATGATAGTTATCTCTAGTTAATACAGCAAAGCGAACTGTACTAGAAATATATCTACTTTTTTTATTAGTTTTAGTTGATTTTTGTTTAGCTTTTTTTGTTTTAGAAGGTTTGGGTTTAGAGTGATTAACGTCGTTAATATACTCTCTGATTGCTCCCCTGACAAGCTTTTGTAGGGGATTTAGGTTGCCTTTGCTCATTACCAATCGAATAATGCAGATTTAACACCATAAGCTGCTAATCCAACTACTACTCCTGTAGCAATTACGGGTGCTGCTTCAATTGCGATCGCTGTTCCTGCAACAGCTAAACCCATTCCTCCAACTGTTTCTGCTACTGCTGCACCTGCTATTGCTCCTGTAGCAGCAAATAATAGTAATTTCATAATTTAATATTTTTACATTTTAAAAAGTTTGTATTTAAAAATATTACACTATAGTTATTATTTTTAAAAGCAAAAATAAGACTAACTGTTTGTTGAGTTTATTTAACTATTTAGTTTAAAACAATTTATTTAAACTAGAAATTTCAACCTTTACGAGAATTTAGGTTATCTGATTTACTATAGTTCGTTCCAATTAATGCTAAATATAATAAATAGCTCCTCGAAATTACCATTATGGCAAACATCAGACAAAGATTATTGGCCTCATCAGCTTTACTTCTTGGATTAGGATTGTGTTCTCCCGTTTATAAACAAATATATAAGCAATCTCTTCAAGCTTTTCAAGAACATTTTTCTTCTCAGCCTAGAGTAAATACAGTCCGAATTTCTAGACCATGTCATCGCTATTTTTCATCTCGAAGTAGTTCTCGAAGTAGCTTTCGAAAAAGCTCTCAAACAGGGATTGCTATCTCACCAGATCGTCAAGAACTGTATCGGTTAACAGATAAGGGGATTCAGGTTACCAATAAAGAAACAGGCGAGCTTCAAGACTTTCCATTACCCTACAGTTTTCCACAACTTTCTTGGGGTACAGACATTGCCTACGATAGCAACCGCGATCTCGTTTCTCTGGTGTCATTTGGAGGAGAAGGTTATTTTTATCGCTTTGATGTCAAACAACGGCGTTGGCTAGATGTGCGATCGCTAAATAATTTTGATCTCAAATCAATAACTTACGATCGCATGAGCGATCGCTATGTTGCCTGGGCAGAAGACTATGGAATGAATCGAGGTAATTTGTTATTCTTTTCGGGAACAGGAGAATTATTATCTCAAGAGAATATTAGCGATCGCATGGCGGGATTTGAGCGACTATCGGATCAGCGTTACGCTATGCAAAATCCAGTGGAGATTTTTGCAAGAGGTGATAATCTAGCTTTAATGATTTATAAAGGCAATTCAGTCCAATATATTTGGCACTACGATCTCGACTCAAAAAACATACGGCTTACCTATAAGTCTCCACGGAAGTCCCAGATATTGTACAGCGATTAACAAATAACACTCCGTATCGGATTTACTAATTTCTAGTTATCTATTCGGTTATCAACGGCTAAGTAATAAAGAGGTTAAAGTTGAGCAGTACAACTAATAACCAATGAATAGATTCTATGAATCTTCTACCATTTTTACTAGGTGTAACCATTATTTTTTGGGGTTGGCAAGCAGGATTTTGGTTAATTGCCATTCCCTTAGCCGTTGCTTATGAGGCTGCACGCTATATTAACTGGCGATGGAATTTGACCACCGCCGAATTTCGCCAAACCTCCCATGTTTGTACAGTATTGTTGGTAGGAGTACTAATTTATCTGTTTGTAAGCGATCGCTCTTTAGGGTTGATTTTTAGCTTTTTTCAATGGTTGCCAGTAATTTGCGCGCCTTTGGTACTCGCCCAGGCTTACTCAACAAGCGATCTCGTCGATCTTAATGCTTTAATCTTTTTTAAAGACAAACCCGATCAACAGACTTTATTCCCCTTAAATCTTACTTATCCCTATTTCGCTATCTGTATTTTGGCTGCTAGTGCTGCTAACAACCAATCTTTAGTTTTTTATGGCTGTATTGTAATTTTAATTAGCTGCGCTCTAATTCCGAGTAAATCCACCAGATTTTCACCCTTTGTCTTTGTTGCTTTACTCGTATTAGCAGCAATGCTAGGTATAGGGATGCATGTTGGAATGTATCAGTTTCAGCGATCGCTAGCCAGAAATACCGCTAAATTCTTTTATGGTTTTTATCGTCCCCATAGCGATCCCAACCAGGTAAGTACTGCTATTGGGGATATTGGCTCGGTAAAGCAATCTAATAAAATTGTGTTACGAGTGAAACCAGCCCCAAGGCAAATTGCGCCTAAGCTATTACGACAAGCAACTTATAACAATTACTCATCGGGATTTTGGGTAGCTGTCAAACCAGAATTTACCCCTGTTAAATTAGGTGAAGATCATCAAAACTGGATGGTTGGCGAAGGTGAGATCTCTAGTAAAGCATCTAAAATAACTGTTTCTGAGTATTTGGCTAGTGATGATGGCGATACCTTGCTTAAGCTTCCCGATACTAGTTTTAGAGTGACTAAGTTTCCTGTAGAAGAAATTAAACAAAATCAATACGGTACAGTTCAGGCATTAACTGATGAAAGTTTTTTATCATATCAGATTCAATACGATCCCACTCTGGAACAAGAACGCCCTCCTATAGAAGAGGATCTCAAAGTAATTAAAGCAGAACAACCAGCTATAGATAGGATTGTTCGAGAATTAGATTTGACAGGCAAACCGCCCCAGGAAATTTTAAATACAGTCAATCGCTTTTTTAATACAGAGTTTGAATATTCTTTAGAATTAGCCAGACAAGGTAATAATAAAACCCCTTTATCTGCTTTCTTATTAGAAAATCGTCTGGGACACTGCGAATATTTTGCTACCGCCACCGCTTTGTTACTGCGTAGCGTGGGTATTCCCACCCGTTATGCGGTGGGTTACTCTGTACAAGAATTAAGCAGGCTAGAAAGACAGTATATCGTGCGGGCGCGTAATGCCCATGCTTGGACGCAGGTATACATCGATAATCATTGGCAGGCTTTTGATACGACTCCCGCCTCTTGGATTGCTTTTGAAAATCAGCGTAGTTCTCATTGGCAAGATCTTAAAGATGTTTTCTCTTGGATCGGGTTTAAATTTTCTCAACTTGTCGCTATATTTAAAAATCTCGGTAAAACTAAATATTTGTGGTTGCTAACTTTACCTCTAGCGTTCATTTTGATTAGAGAATTTACTAACAAAAAGAACAAACGTTTAACTGCTCACAGAATCAATCAGAAAAATGCTGCTGAGTTGACTATAGGTGCAGATTCGGAGTTATATTTAATCGAACAAGAATTAAATAAATTAGGACTACAACGCGATCGCACCCAAACATGGCAAGATTGGCTGATTCGGCTACAGCAAACTCCCGAAACTGCGAATTTAGTTAGTGAGTTGGAGACAATTATCCAACTACACTATCGCTATCGCTTCGATCCCCAAGGTATTAATTCTCAAGATCGAGCCAAACTACGTTTGATCTGCAACACCTGGCTAGAACAACATCGAAAATTAGCTAGTGGTAGTAAATAATCGTTTCCCAGCCGTCACTCCCTGTTCTTTGATTGTTTAGTTATTCTTATGAGTTGACAAAATAATTGAAAGTTATAATATCTTAATACAAGGGCGTATTTACTAGTAGTCGATCGCGATATATAAGATTGAGACGAAAATAGTTAATCAAAAACTTAAAAAATGCCTAGATATTATTTAATAACTTTAAGAAAAAGAGGAAAAACAAAATGCTCGCCTTATCATTGGTGACTTTAGCAGTTGCTGCGATCGCTTTATATATCAGTTCAATTGTAGATGACGATGTATTCAAAGCCGCAATTAGATTTACGTCTGTAACTTTTTCGTTGGTGACTCTATTTTGCGCTCCTTGGATTTTAAAGCTTGCTTTAGTGGGAGTTTCCCTGGCGATCGCATCTTTGAGTTCTTGGTCAACTGAGAACTTCTAGTTACCTTTAATTATCGGGCAATTATATAATTCTAGAGCATAGGTAAAGCATAAATAAAATATCAACTGTTGGCAATATTAATTCGCAATATCTGATAATATTACGAGATATTAAGATAAAAAATACTTATTTATGTTAGATATGACTTTTTTGTTCGCGGTTGCAGGAGAATTTCCCACTTATTTTGTTGCGGTATATGTAGTCGGCTTTATTGCTGCGGTATCTATTGGTTCGATCGCCTGGTACAACTCTAAACGCCCTGCGGGTTGGGAAAACATGGAACGCCCTGATATTGTTCCTGAAATAGAGAAAGAAGAAAAAACAGTAGAGTAGGGATAATTCCTGATGCTTCGTCTCTATTTTTGTTAGGAGAAGCGGTTAGTCACTTTTCCGACAATTTGTCGCTGACTGACCGTACCCCAATGACGACTGTCGGTACTTTCTGCCAGATTATCTCCAATTAAAAAATATTGGTTATCTTCGGATATTTCTTTGATTCTCTTGACGATAATTAGCTCGGATTTGCTAGGATGAGCGATCGCTACAACATCATCAATTTCAGGTTTAGATTTGTTGTAAGCATTAGGATCGATGAGTATTTCTTCTCCTGGTAAGAATAGAGGTAACATTGAGTTTCCCACAACTCTTAAACGCTTTCTTTTACCCAACAACCACAGACAAAAAACTAGCAGGTTAGTTTCTGGTAATGAACTAGTCATAGATAATCAAACAAATTTCCTACGTGACATTTTGAGCACTTGCTTAAAATGTTAAAGCAGATCAAAATCGTCTAAAAATTAAGTTTTGCGCTGTGAAGCTACATGAAGGCAAAATGATGAATTAACCTTTATCATGCGATATAGACTTTTTGAGCATCTTATTCGGCAATGAGCAGCAATCGACTTTTGACCATAAAGCAGCAGCTACGTAAAATTAGCACCTACGTTATTTTATTCCTGTTTTGTTTTGCTTTGACTGTAGGATGCAACAACTCATCCGAGCAAAATAATAATCCAAATTTAGGGCAGCGTGTTTCTGTTGGCACAACTCTCAAACCTCGTACTTTAGATCCAGCAGATAATTACGAACTAGCGGGATTAAATATTATTTATAATGTGGCAGAAAGCCTTTATACCTATAAAGTAGGTACGACAGAGATCGAACCACTACTGGCAACGGCAATGCCTACAATTAGCGAGGATGGATTAATTTATACCATACCTGTACGTGAAGGCGTTGCGTTTCACGATGATAGTGCCTTTAATGCCGAAGCAATGGCGTTTTCTCTGCAGCGTTTTATCCAAAATGGCGGCAAGCCAGCTTTTTTACTGGGGGATGTAATTAGTAAAATTGAAGCTAGCGGAGAATACGAACTCAAAATCAGTCTCAAACAACCATTTGCAGCTTTTCCCGCTTTACTAGCCTTTCCTGGTGCTTGTGCGGTGTCACCCCAGGCTTACAAAATTGGTGCAGGCTCATTTTCTCCCAATATACTTGTAGGTACAGGTAAATATAAGTTAGCTCAATTCAAAAGTGATTCAATCAATTTAAACATCAACGAAAGCTACTGGGGTGGTCAAGAAGCGATCGCCAATCAAGGCATCAATATGCAGATATATGCAGGAAACTCAGCTAATCTTTTTAATAGTTTTAAAACTGGGGCAATAGATGTTGCCTATCAATCTCTCGATCCACAACAAATAGAAAGCTTACTGGGTGGTGCAGAAGAACAATGGCAAGCAATTGAAGGTTCGGGTACGGTAGTTAATTACCTGGTGTTAAATCAACAGCAAGAACCTTTAAATAGCCCCGAAGTTCGTCAGGCGATCGCCGCAATTATGAATCGTGCTTTAATCAATGACAGGGTCTTAAAAGGGCAAGCAGAACCAATTTATAGCCTGATTCCTACGGCATTTGAAGCTTATCAACCCGCTTTTGAAGAAAAGTATGGTGATGGCAACGTTAGTAAAGCCAAAGAACTCTTAAGCGAAGCTGGTTATTCAGCAGAAAATCCAGCGATCATTGAAATCTGGCATCCTTCTGGTTCAATTACTCGCGGTATAGTTGCCGATACTCTCAAAGCTTATGCAGATAGCGAATTGAGCGGTGCGGTTCAATTTATCCCCAACAGCGTAGAATCGGCTTCTTTCTTTAGCAATTTGAGTAAAGGAGTGTATCCTGCTGCTTTGGCTGATTGGTATCCAGATTTTCTCGATCCCGATAACTATATTCAGCCGTTTATGGGCTGTAGTAAAGGTTCACCTACTGCGGGGTGCGAAGAAGGTGCTGCCCAGAGTCGGGGTTCTTTTTATTATAGCGATCGCGTCAATCAGTTAATCGAACAATCGCGCACCGAACAAGACCCTACCAAGCGTCAGACCATATTTGGCGAATTACAAGAATTGCTCGCCCAAGATGTACCCTATATCCCTCTCTGGCAAACGAAAGACTATGTCTTTGCTCAAAGTGATATTGATGGTGTTGTGATTAACCCCAGCCAAAACTTTCCTTTTTGGACAATTAACAGAGTAACTGCGAATAATGGATAATTGACAGCAAAATGAAACTGATTATTCAAATCCCTTGTTATAACGAGGAAGCTACTCTAGGATTGACTTTATCCGAGTTGCCCCGTCAGTTACCCCGAATCGATGAAGTAGAGTGGTTGATTATTGATGACGGTAGTCGCGATCGCACCGTAGAAGTAGCTCAAGCTAACGGCGTAGATCGTATTGTTAGTTTGAAGAATAATCAGGGACTCGCCAAGGCTTTTATGGCAGGGTTAGAAGCCTGTTTGGATGCGGGGGCAGATATTATTGTCAACACCGATGCGGATAATCAATATTGTGCTGCCGATATTCCCAAATTGATTGCACCTATTTTAGAAGGTAGGGCAGAAATTGCGATCGGTACTAGACCCATCAATGACATCGAACATTTTTCCCCCCTGAAAAAATTTCTGCAACGTCTTGGTAGTTTGGTAGTTCGTTTAGCTAGTAACACCCGTGTCCCCGACGCCCCTAGCGGTTTTCGGGCAATGAGTCGCGAAGCTGCCTTAAGATTAAACGTTTTTAACGAATATACCTACACTCTCGAAACGATTATTCAGGCTGGTCAAAGAGGTTTGGCAATCGCCTCTGTACCGATTCGTACTAATGGTTATTTGCGTCCTTCTCGTTTGGTTAAAAGTATCTCTGCCTACGTACAGCACTCAATTCTGACTATTTTACGCATCTTTATGACCTATCGCCCCCTGAAGTTTTTTATGCTTTTGGGGACTATTCCATTTAGTACAGGATTTTTATTATGTTGCCGTTGGCTATTATTATTTTGGGGTATTATTGGCGATAATCCAAACAAACCCCGCGTTCCTAGTCTGATCCTAGCTGCTATCTTAATTTTGATTGGTGTACAGTTTTGGATCTTTGGTTTAGTGGCAGATTTAATGAGCGTCAACCGTCAGCTATTAGAAGATATTCAGTTAAGACTACGCAGACAAGAAAGCGATCGCGATCGATTGTGACTCTAAGCAATTTTAGGATATTGATAACTTTTTGAATATGCGATCGCCTTGCCTAATACTTATCTATCTTAAAGTTATCCTGGCAAGAAATATTCAATGTTATATCCATAACAAGGCTGATACCAACTCAATTAATGTTTGTAGCAGATCATTTTTGAGTAGGGGCGTTTGGTGAAAAGCCCTTGCAAGATCTGTCCCATTCTTTGTTCAATTTGGTATAAGTAAGGCGATCGCGTCTGTTGTAGCCAAAAAATAATTTGTAAGATCGAGCAAACATAATATTGGGAGGGATAACGATAAGCTAATAGATTAGAGAAAATTTTTTTAGCCGAGAATATGACCGATTATTTTTATATGTTGACTTGGAATTGGCTGACTAGCTCGCCCTTACTAGCTTCTGCTACCGAAGCAGCCACAGAATCAAATGCCGAAGAAGGTACTTTTGTTTTAGCTGGAGTTTTACTGAGTTTAGTCATAATTTACTTTGCCAGCAAACTAGGGGGAGAAGTTTGTGCTCGTATTAATTTACCTCCCGTACTGGGAGAATTAGTAGGAGGTGTTTTAGTAGGTGTTTCTGCCTTTCGTTTATTAGTTTTTCCCGAAGGCGGAAGTTTAGCTGAAGATTCGCTGATTATTAGTTTGCTTGAGAGTACCGCAGGATTACCTCCTGAAGCTGCTTCATCGGTTTTTGCTAGCCAAAGTGAAGTGATCAGCCTGCTTTCAGAACTGGGGGTAATTATTCTCCTGTTTGAAATTGGTTTAGAATCAGATCTCAAAGAGTTGATTCGTGTTGGACCAATTGCTGCTGTAGTAGCTGTTGTTGGGGTAGTAGCTCCTTTTGTCGCAGGTACAGCAGGACTAGTTTACATCTTTAATACTCCTGTGGTGCCTGCCATTTTTGCGGGGGCTGCTTTAACCGCTACCAGTATTGGTATAACTGCCAAGGTGCTGGCAGAATTAGGTGAACTGGGTTCGGAAGAAGGTCAAATTATTATTGGTGCTGCTGTACTAGATGATATTTTGGGCATCGTTGTTTTGGCAGTGGTAGCTAGTCTAGTCAAAACAGGAGAAATCCAAATTAGCAATATTGTTTATCTAGTCATTAGTGCTGCAGTATTTTTAATTGGTTCAATCTTACTAGGTCGTCTGATTAGTCCTTTGATTGTTGGGTTAGTCAATGAAATGAAAACACGGGGTCAGGTATTGCTGACTGGTTTGGTATTTGCCTTTATCTTGTCTTATATAGCGACTGCAATCCAGCTAGAAGGAATTTTGGGAGCGTTTGCTGCGGGATTAATCTTAGCAGAAACAGAAAAACGCAAAGAACTAGAAGAACAGGTAATTCCTCTGTCTGATTTTTTCGTTCCCATATTTTTTGTGTGTGTAGGAGCGCAAACTGACCTGAGCGTATTAAATCCAGCCGTTCCTAGCAATCGCGAAGGATTAATTATTGCCACATTTTTAATTTTGGTTGCTATCTTGGGTAAAGTAATTACCGGATTTACCGTTTTCGGCAACCCAAATCTCAACAAGTTAGCGATCGGCGTTGGGATGATTCCCAGAGGAGAAGTAGGTTTAGTATTTGCAGGTGTTGGTTCAGCCAGTGGTGCTTTATCTGAGGCTACTGAAGCAGCAATTATCGTGATGGTGATTTCAACTACATTTGTCGCTCCACCGTTATTACGTTTGGTTTTCCAAGAAACAGAACCCGAACCGCCAACAGTGGACAAAGTTAAAGAATGACAACATAATTGGCGCGATCGCGCTTTTAACAAAACATCTATAGATTGATAGCCTTGTGATTTACTCAATTCACAGTTCATGAAACCTAATTGCTTCTTTTTACGTCTCGATAGATCGAAATTCAAGAATGGGTATTATAGAGTTCTAATGGGATTGGCTGAGAACATTTTGGAACTAGTACTACTCTTACTAAGACGATCAAATCAAGCAGCAAATCCTTATTGTTGCTTATGTTGGGGTTTTAGAAGTGAGTTTTTAGTAACTGTATTTGACAGGTCAGACGTTCTTTACCTTCGCAAGGTTGGACTTGTGCCTGACCACCTTCTACGGTCAATTACCTACTGTTTGTGAGGAGCAATAATTGTGAGATTTCACTGGCTATTATCAAGTTTTATAGGTGTTTTTTTATTTTGTTCCCCCGCCAAGGCAGGAAAGATTATATCTTGGGATTTCGCCGAACAAGATAACAACTTAGTGTTTACTACTGATGAAGGAGTACAGCCAGAGGCACAATTATTGAGCAATCCGACTCGCTTGGTAATTGATTTGCCTGGAACAACTCTTGGTAGAGAAACTGTCAAAGAAACTTATCAGGGAGCGATTAGAGGTTTTCGGATTGGACAGCCAGAATCAAATACTTCGAGAATTGTTTTAGAGTTAGCCCCTGGCTATACTCTAGACTCTGATGAGATCGAGTTTGAGGGTGTTTCTCCCACAGAATGGAGAGTAGAGCTTCCCGAACCGAAAATATCTCGTATTGATACCGCTAGCAATGAAGAACCTGAAGTTTTAGATTTACCAGAAGTAGAATTTCCTGACTCTCTACCTGGGTTGGAAACAGCAGAAGTACCAACAACCAAAGCGACAACAGATACCACGATTGATGATTCGCCTCATATTAGAGCCACTCGGAATGGCTTTTTTGTAGCGATCGATGGCAATCGCAAGATGAAAATTGATTCGGAAAGAGATGGCGATCGCATTAACTTCTTTTTAGAAGGTATTAGCTTACCCGCCGATTTGGCTTCTCAGTCTGTTGTAATTGACCAATATGGTGTCTCTAACATTGAATTTGAACAGGTAGACGATACCGAAGCGGTAATCAGCCTCGATCTTAAAGATAATAGCCCTGATTGGCTTGCTACCTATAGCCGTATTGAAGGTCTGTTACTTGTACCAAAAGGTAAGCTTCCTTCAACTACAGTGGCTACAACTACCGATAATTCTGAATCGGAGCCAATTGGCGAAACCAAGCCAACTAGCAACCTTGACACGCGAGATGATCCTAGCTTAATTAATGAAATTGAACTAGTTGCAGATGACGAGCGATTAATCGTCCATGCTGACAATGAACTAGCAGCAGTGGCTTCTCGTACCAGCAATGGAATTTATCAAGTTACTATTGATAATGCGGAGTTGACCGAAGATTTTCAAGGACCAGAATTAGTTGCAGGTAGCCCCGTATCTGAGCTAAAAGTTCGTCAAGAAGACTCCAAAGTAGTGGTAGAAATTACCACTAGACTTAGATATCGCTTAGGACAGCTGACTGCTGAAGATCGGGCGATCGCTCTACCGATTGAAGTGGGTATTGCTCCTCCTCCCCAAACAGATAGCCCTCTCTTACCTCCCACCCTGTCTAAAGCTCCCAAGAATCGACCCTTTCCTACCATTCCCGCACCTGTTCCTAACAGCGATCGCCCCCGCATTATTATCGATCCTGGACACGGTGGAGACGATCCAGGAACAATTGGGATCGGTGGTTTTCGCGAAAAAGATGTGGTCTTACCAATTTCTTTGGATGTAGCAGAAATCCTCAGAAAACAAGATATTGAAGTCATTATGACCAGAGATACTGATAATTTTATCAGTCTTGAAGGTCGAACTGACATGGCTAACGACCTCAATGCGGATTTGTTTGTAAGTATTCATGCCAATGCTATTAATCTCAGTCGTCCTGATGTTAATGGTCTAGAGACTTATTACTACAAAAGTGGTCGTCGTCTAGCAGAAGTAATTCACTGGAGTATTCTCAATGGCGTTGAGATTGACAACCGAGGGATTCGCCGAGCCAGATTTTTTGTGCTAAGACATTCGACAATGCCTGCTGTTTTAGTTGAGGTGGGATTTTTGACTGGGGAAGTAGACTCATCCCGACTCAAAGACCCCAATCATCGCCGTCAAATGGCAGAAGCGATCGCCAGAGGAATAGTCGAGTATATTAAACAGAATAACTTATAGGTATGTTTACATGGTAAAGCTATCCTAGGCTAGATTGCTGATTTCCCATAGATTGCTAAAAATAACTATTTAAGATTTAAAAGTTAAGGACATGAAAAACTCAAATCAACGTATTGGTTTGTTTGACAGTGGTGTAGGTGGATTGACCGTATTGAGAGAAATGTATCGTCAGATGCCCAATGAATCTTTGCTATATTTTGCAGATTCTGCCAGGTTACCCTATGGAACGCGATCGCCAGAAGAAATTCTGAGTTTTGTACGGGAAATTTTAGATTGGATGTGCGGTCAAAATGTCAAAATGATTATTATGGCTTGCAATACTAGTTCTGCCCTGGCACTAGAAACTGTACGTCAAGAATATGATATTCCTATTTTGGGTGTTATTTTGCCTGGAGCCAAGGCTGCAGTTAAAATAGGGCAAAGAATTGGGGTAATCGCTACTCCTGCTACGACTAATAGCCATGCTTACCGCCAGGCAATTCAAGAAATTAATCCACGTACTGAGGTGTGGGAAATTCCCTGTCCCGAATTCGTTCATTTAATTGAACAAAATCAGTTGTTGTGCGATCGCACGCGCCAGGTAGCTCAAGCTTATCTCCAGCCCCTAATCAATCGGAATATTGATACATTAATCTATGGTTGCACTCACTATCGACATTTAGAAAAAACAATTCGTTCTATATTACCCACGACTGTTAATATTATTGACCCTGCAGAACATATTGTTGTTGCAGCCGAAAAAGAGTTGTCACTATTAGGGTTACGTCACAATAATTATCCTTTGCCAACTCATTTTTATGTTAGCGGTTCGTGCCAACAGTTTGCTATGCTGTCTCAACAGTGGCTTGGTTACTGTCCCCAAGTCAAACAAATTCCCCTAAAAAAACCATCACCAGAAATGATGGTTCTTAATCCCATAGAATAAATAAAAGAATTTAGGAATTGATTTATTTAACTGCTGATTTTTTTAGAATTATGAGAAATTGAGCGATCGCCAGGTTTATTTATTTGAGCTATTGCCAACAAGCCATAGACGATCGAGAGATAGACAATCGCGAAAAACAGAATTGAAAGAGCCGGATTGACAAAATTCATTTTTTAGAGAATTATTTTTTTTGGTTATTTTTGTCTAACGCATTACCTTTGAAATAATGCTTATTCAAAAGAATTTTTATTCTGTATGGCAAATTTAAATGCCAATCTTCAAGAATGCACCAAGTTATTTTTGTAGCCAAAACTACAATTATGCTCCTAAATTTGATTAATTAAGAACATTTATGCAAATTTTTTGTAAGCATCTTATATTGCCTACAATCCTCACACCTGTTTGATGCCTTAATTTTATTTAATAGTTGAAACTAATTTCAATTATTAATCTTAAAGCAAGTCTATTTTTTAGATAACAATAGAGAAGCGATCTCGATCTTATCTAAGTTTAGATTGGCAAAATTATTAGGAAGGAAACTTATCAACCGTTATTGTAAACCTTAGAAAACTATCTTCATAACTATCTAAGCTAAATACTCGGCTTTGATTGCAGTTTGAGAAATAAACCCGTTCTTTAAGCGACTGACTTTAATATCTATTGTCGATCGCCCTTGAGATCGTTCAAACTCTAACCATCTTGGTGCTTTTGCGCCACCTCATGATAGATAGTCTTGAAAAAGCTCAAATGTTTTGGGTTGAATTATTTATTCTCTACTTACTGTAAGGTATTTAGGTTTAACCACATTCCTTACTAATAATCTCTGAAATATATAGTATCTAGAATAACATACATGGTATTGAGTGCATGGTAAAAATAAAGCTACGATCAATCCCAAACTACAATTTATTTCTAATGGTTAACTAGTTAATAGTTGGTTATTAGGTGAGCTTCCCTTAAAATAAGTACAATAATATGTAAAGTTTCTTAAATAAGATAATTGCCAGAATTGGCTTAACAATGACATCTTCTACTACTTCTTTATTAGCTCCTGTCGAGAACGATCTGGATATTCTCACCGACAACCTCAAACAACTAATTGGTGCGCGTCATCCTATTCTGGGTGCTGCTGCCGAACACTTGTTCGATGCTGGAGGAAAACGCATTAGACCAGCTATTGTTTTACTGGCATCTAGAGCAACTATGCCCGATGGCAATTTGACAAATCGTCACCGTCGTCTAGCAGAAATTACTGAGATGATTCACACTGCTAGTCTGGTACATGATGATGTAGTAGATGAAGCAGACTTACGTCGCAATGTAGAAACAGTTAATAATTTGTTTGATAATAAAATTGCGGTTTTAGCAGGTGATTTTCTTTTTGCTCAATCATCTTGGTATCTCGCTAACTTAGATAACTTACAGGTAGTTAAGCTACTGTCTGAAGTAATTAGAGATTTTGCTGAGGGAGAAATATTACAGGGTCTAAATAGTTTTGATATTAGTACCTCGATTGATAGCTATTTAGACAAAAGCTACTATAAAACAGCTTCTTTGATGGCTAATAGCGCCAAAGCTGCTGCTGTATTGAGTGATGCCAGTACCGAAGTAACAGAAAATCTGTATAGCTATGGACGTAACTTAGGTTTGGCTTTCCAAATTGTCGATGATATTCTTGACTTTACAGGCTCAACCGAAGTTTTAGGAAAACCAGCAGGTTCAGATTTAGCCAGTGGTAATTTGACGGTACCAGTGCTTTACGCATTAAAAGAACAACCCTACTTAGAAATTTTGATTGAGAGAGAATTTTCTGAGTCAGAAGATCTTAATAAAGCTCTAGAGTTAATTAACAGTAGTCAAGGTATAGAGCAAGCCCGCCAATTAGCAGCTAATCATGCCAAAATGGCTGCACAAAGCCTCAACTGTCTCTCTGCTTCAGATTCCAAAAATGCTCTCAATGAATTGACCGATTATGTGGTTAGTCGTTTATATTAATTGCAGTTATCTGGACTTTTGATAACTAAAGTTAATTTTTTGAATCGATCATAGGAGTTTTAATTCGGTGTCATCTCAAAAGCAGACGATTTTAGTTACTGGCGGTGCTGGATATATAGGCTCTCATGCAGCATTGGCTTTAAAAAAAGCAGGTTACGAAGTAATTATTTTAGATAATTTGTCTTATGGGCATCGAGAAATAATTGATAACGTAGTTAAAGTTAAACTGATTGTGGGGGATACAAGCGATCGCGCCACGTTAGATGAGTTGTTTACCAATCATGAAATTGACGCGGTGATGCACTTTGCAGCTTACATAGCTGTAGGAGAATCAGTCAAAGAACCAGGAAAATATTACCGTAACAATGTTGCCAGCACTTTAAATCTATTGGAAGCAATGTTGGCTCATGGTATCAACAAAATTGTTTTTTCTTCTACCTGTGCTGTATATGGAATGCCAAAAGAAGTTCCCATGACAGAAGAACACCCCCATAATCCCCTCAGTCCTTATGCCGCTAGTAAGGATATGGTAGAGCAAATTTTACGAGATTTTGACACTGCTTTTAATTTAAAATCGGTAGCGTTTCGTTATTTTAATGCTTGTGGTGCAGATTCTAGCGGTTTGTTAGGAGAAGATCATCAACCCGAAACTCATTTGATTCCTTTAGCCTTGCTTACTGCCCTAAAAAAAAGAGAATCTTTGTATATTTTTGGGACAGATTACGATACTCCCGATGGTACTTGTGTACGAGACTATATTCACGTCAACGACTTAGCAGATGCTCACGTCTTAGGATTAAGATACCTATTGTCTGGAGGAGATAGTAATGTATTTAATTTGGGTAACGGCAATGGTTTTTCCGTCAAAGAAGTAATTGAAACTGCCCGCGAGGTAACGGGTTTAGAGATTAGAGCGATAGAAAGCGATCGCCGTGCGGGAGACGCGCCAATATTGGTAGGTAGTAGTCAGAAAGTTCGCGACAAGCTAGGGTGGAATCCGCAATACGCCGATCTCAAGAAAATTATTAGCGATGCTTGGCAATGGCATCAAAAACGCCACGGTAATTAATACAATAGTCATTATAAAGACAAGAGCAATAGCCCTTGTCTTGCTTTTAATATTTAGTATTTAAAATTTGATGAAAGGTCAATTTTGCTTATTAGCGGTAGCTTCAGCTTTACTAGTTTGGGGATGTGGTGAAAATAAGTTAACTCAGTGCGAGCAAATTTATCGAATTGCTCAAGGGGTAACTCAGGGCAGTAAAAATGTCAGCTACACTAATGAGGAAGAATTGAATGAAATGAAGACTTGGCTGGAGACTGCCAGGATGATGGAGCGAGCAGCCGATCAAATTCAAGCCCTACATATTAACAATATTAGTTTGATCGAACATCAAAATAAACTAGCTACTGTCTACCATATTTATTCCCAGGCTACTTATAATGCAGTACAGGCAAGGGAAAGTAAAGATTTATCTGCCTTGAAATTAGCAAGGGCAGATGCTCAAAAAGCTGGAGAAATGCAGCAAGAAGTTATCAAAGAGCTTAATGCTTATTGTTTGAACAAATAGATAATCTATAACCTATAACCTATAACCTATAACCTATAACCTATAACCTATAACCTATAACCTATAACTTAATCGTGACAAGTTAAGGCAAAATAAAATTAGTCAACTACTATATCTGGTGTTTTACTGATTTTCTCACAGTGACTTACCCGACGCTCCCTTCGGAGAGCGCGGGCTTCTGAAAACCTCGCATATTTTGCTGTCTGTAAGTAGTTTATTTACTTCCATTCCAAAGCATCCACTGCAAACTGTTGGGTTGAGAAACAAAGCCTAATTTGTGGTAAAAATTAGCAATATGAGGACTGGCAATCAAAGTAATATCTCGAACATGAGCTTTTGATAGTTGTTTGATTAAGGTTTTAACTATGGCTTTGCCAACACCCCGATTTTGAAACTGAGGATCGACGACAATATCTAACAAAACTGCATGAAAAATGCCATCTGAAATAGCTCTAGCAAAGCCAATTAATTGTTCTTTTTCTTGATCTTTGTGCCAGGCAGTAACATGGCAAAAACTGTTTTCTAAAGATTGTTTTACCAGATCTAAAGGACGAGGTGACCAACCAACCTGACTACACAAAGTTTCTAATTGCTCGGAAGAAATAGAGCAATTTTGTTGAATAATAATTTGCCCAGAAAGATCGCTGAGTTGTTTTTGGGAGGTAATCTTGTGTGTTTGTCTGGTCAACAATTCACTATTAAGATTGTGCTTGCTATCAGTAATGTTTTGTTCTAGTCGATCTTGCTGCTGTAGCAACCTAGTAAGCTGTTGCAGGATTTCGACTCGATCTGGCTCAATTTCTAATACCATATAGTGTAAAACTATTGCTGCGATCGCCTGATGTTCTTTGATTAGATTATTGGCAATATTGATAATGATCGCTGGTTGGGTTTTAAGGTTGCTGAAAATATTATCGTCAGTAGCATTGGCTATTAACTGACGATAGTGTTTTATAGAATCTGACAAACTTCCCCGTTGTTTAAAAACTGTTCCTAGCTTTTGAGATACAAGCTGATGTTCGGGCTTGATTTGTACCGCCTGGAGATAAACGGCGATCGCCCGATCCCATTGTTGTAGTTTAGCTAAGACATCACCCAAATTATGCCACGACCAAAAAAAACTAGGATCTAACTGCACCGCACGCTGATATGCTACTGCTGATTTTTGCCACTGTTGTAGTTTAGCTAAGACATCGCCCAAATTATGCCACGACCAAAAAAAACTGGGATCTAACTGCACCGCACGCTGATATGCTACTGCTGATTTTTGCCACTGTTGTAGATGACTAAGAACATCTCCTAAGTGATGATAAGACCAAAAAAAATCAGGTTGTAGGGCGATCGCTTCTTCAAAGACGATCGCTGCTTGCTGCCATTGTTGTTGCTGGCGATAGGTATCAGCTAGATTGTAAACTTCAGTCCAATTATTACTCTGGGCGATCGCTTTTGGTTCTATTGCCATTACAGTTATTTGACGCTTAATGTAAACTACAAATGCTTAATTTCGTTATTGCTATCAATAATTCTTCTTTGAAAATCAGATTTATTCCTGGGGGATTAACCCCCCAGACCCCCCATTGGGTAAGTGACGGCTTCCCCAAACCCCTCCGTAACTAAAGTTGAGTTTAGATGTTTGTATTTAGAAGCTAATATTTACTAATAAATATCTAATTCTGCTAATTCATCGGTCAAATCGAAGTTGGCAGTAACGTTTTGTACGTCGTCTAAAGATTCTAAAGTATCAATTAATTTTAAAAGCGATCGCGCCGATTCAGGTTCGGTTATTTCAATATTATTATTAGGTATCCAGCGTAACTCTACTTCTTTAACGGGTAAATCGTGTTTTTGAAAAGTTTGATTGAGATGTTCTAAATTATCAATAGTGGTAAATACTTCTACACCTTCGTCGTCGTAGATCTCATAGTTATCTGCCTCTCCTTCCATCGAAACTTCTAGTAACTCTTCTTCTGCCACTGCAGCCAAAGTTACAACACCCTTTTGTTCAAACATCCAGCTAACACAGCCTGTTTCTCCTAAGTTGCCACCGTTTTTAGTAAAAGCAGATCGTAAATAGGCAGCAGTGCGATTGCGATTATCGGTTAAAGCTTCAATCAGTACTGCTACACCTGCTACGCCATAGCCTTCGTAGCGAATCTCTTCGAGGATGGCATCATCATCTTGATATGTCCCCGCACCCTTAGCCAAAGATCGCTCTATACTTTCATTAGATACCCCTGCAGCTTTTGCTTGATCAATTGCAGTACGTAGTTGAAAATTACCATCAGGATCGGCGATACCATTACGGGCAGCAACAATAATAGCGCGAGATAGTTGAGTAAAGGTTTTACCTTTTTTGGCATCTACTCTCGCTTTTTGTCGTTTGATGTTTGCCCACTTACTATGTCCTGCCATATTTTACTTTGAAATCAGCTAGTTCTATTAAATCTAATATTGGGAAGTTATTCATCCTTAGAGGATTAGCTTTTGCCTGGTTTCCCATTCCGACGCTCATTTTGTTTTATCAAAGTCACGGACTCGATCTCGGACAAGCGGTATTACTCAAAACAATTTTATCTTTATCAATTTTATGTCTAGAAGTTCCTTCAGGATACCTAGCCGATCGCCTGGGGCGTAAGTTTTGTTTGGTAGTTGGTAGCGTAGCTTGGCTAGTTGGTTGGTTGTTTTACTGTACGGGCAGTTCTTTTGCTGCTTTTGCCGTTGCCGAAATCTTAGCAGGAGTGGCAGCTAGTTTGATTAGTGGGGCAGATACAGCGATCGCCTATGAAACTTTGTTGGAGTTAAACCGAGAAGATGATTATCGTATTTTTGAAGGCAGATTAGTTGCGATCGCAGGTATTACCGAAGCGGTTTGTGGTTTAATCGGTGCGGCGATCGCCGAAATCAATTTGGTTTATCCGTTTTATCTCCAGACAATTTGTATTGCTGTTTATCTGGTTTTATCTTTGACTTTAGCTGAACCAAAACGCCATGTAGCAAGAACGGCTATCGAACATCAAAGCGTCAAAACTATCATTGTTGATGTCTTTATTAAACGTCCTCGTTTGCGCTGGTTAATTTTGCTAGGCAGTATCTTTTCTACCGCTACTTTCCTCATCGTGTGGCTATCTCAAGGATATTTTCAAGAAATCGAGCTACCAATTACCGCCATGGGTTGGACGTGGGCAATATTCCATTTATTGATGAGTTTAGCTTCGATTAATGCCCATAGAATTGAAACTTTGTTGGGAATTAGAAAAGCTCTCATAATTTTAGTTTTACTCCTAGGTGGTGCTTATATCCTCTTGGGCAGCGTTACTAGCATGGTGGGGATTGTTTTTATTGCCTTGATTTATCTAGTTAGAGGAGTGCGATCGCCTTTAACCCTAAACTTAATTAACCAGCAAGTTCCTTCTCATATTAGAGCAACAGTACTATCCTTAAACAGCTTCACTTTTCATTTAGGATTTGCCATAATCTCACCTGCGATCGCCGCAATTACCTCATCCTACTCTTTATCTTTGTCATTATTAATTAGTGGTTGCTTTTTCTTGCTAGTTGGTAACTTTTGCTGGTGGCAACTGGTCAAACTTAAAATGTTTTGATGATAGGTGTTCTTAACATGGCTACATATACGGATAACAATAAAAGCGTTGAAATAACCCTCAAACCAGGAGAGTCAATTTTGGCTGAACCTAGTGCCTTTTGTTATAGTGACGGTTTTATTCAGGCTAAGACTACTACAGGGGGTGTGATGTCAGCAGTTAAAAAGCTGATTACCCAAGAAAAACTATTTCAAGTTCTCTGGATTAACAATGGTAGTAAAAAAGGCAGAATTGCTTTTGCCAGTCCTTACGAAAGCACCATTGAAGAAGTAGAAATATCCCCTGACTACAGCCTAGTTGCTCAAAGAGGTGCTTGGTTAGCCTCCGATCCCAGCGTTAAGTTAGATGTGACGATGAATCTGGGCTTAAGTGGTTTTTTGGGGGGAGAAGGAATTATCTTTCAAAAATTTACGGGCAACGGTAGAGTATTTATCACCGCAGGAGGAGATCTCAAAGCTATGAATCTCGAAAGAGGTGAAAGCTTGAATGTGGATACGGGATGTATCGTCGGTTTTGCAGATTCGGTAAAATATCAGGTCAAAATGGCAGGCGGAATTTTCACCTCGATTTTTGGTGGGGAAGGACTAGTTTTAGCCAAACTAACTGGACCAGGAGTAGTAATTTTGCAAACTCATCCTGAAAACGTGATCAACCAAGTGGCAGTAAACAATTCTAGTAGTTCTCGATCGTCTATCGATCTCAGCGATGGCTTACAGGCTAATGAGTTGGGAGCGATCGCCCGTAATATCTTTGGTAATAATCAATAGACTTCTTGCACGAATCATTATTAGACCTCTTTCTAGGAGGTCTAATAACGGCTAGGCAAAATCGCATAATTTTTACGGCTCAGATGTATGTACTAAGTAGAGCAGTTGCAGCCTGGAGATTACATCCAAACGATGACTGCGATCGCTGACAATTATGTAAACCATGCTAAAATTGTTGCATTTCTTTACATTAATTGTTAATTTTAGTAACAAGGGTAAAAAAGCTTAGTAATTGGGTCGGGAGCAATGGATATTAAATGGAAAAAATTAGTTTTGCGAGTTGGTTTTTGGCTAACCCTAGAGCTATTTTTTGACAGTGTCGGGTTAGATACCATTGCTGACTACAGTGAATTTATTTTTGAGCGCAACTTAATTACTTTAAATTCTTGAGTAAGAAGATTTAGTCCCGACCTCAATTAATTTGCTAAATTGCGATCGCTCCAGACTTAAAATTTTATTAATTTTGAAGTCTTTATCTAGTTAATCGCTCCAGACTTAAAATTAAAACTAAAGATAGTTTATGACTACAAAATCTCTTAATAATAGCCCAACAAAACCATCGTGGAAAATCAAGCTTTTGTATGACGGAGAATGTCCCCTATGCCTTAAAGAGGTAGGATTTTTAAGCAAAAAAGATGGGGGGAGGGGAATTGTTAATTTAGTAGATATTGCCGATCAAGACTACGATCCTCAAGATAATGCGGGGATCGATTTTGCTACTGCAATGGGTCGCATTCACGCTATCTTGCCTGACGGCACTGTCATCAAAAATGTCGAAGTATTTCGACGAGTTTACGAAGAATTAGGTATAGGATGGATGTATGCTATTACCAAGTTACCAATTGTCGGTGCGATCGCTGACTGGGTATATGGTATCTGGGCAGATTGGCGATTAAAGCTAACCAGAAGACCAGATTTAACCACTATAATTACCGAAAAACAGCAACAAGCTAAAATTAATTCAGGAAGATGTCGGGTAGATTAGCGATCGCCAAAATAGCTGCGATCTGCAATTTCCCACAAAATACGGTCGAACCAAAGTGGTTCGCGATGCTATTATCAATGTGCAGCACGATTATTATAGGGTAACAATTATGGTTCAAGCACCTGTATCTCCAGTGGTGCTAGCTATCTTGGATGGTTGGGGTCATCGTGAGTCAACAGAGGCTAATGCTATTGCCACTGCCAAGACGCCAATATTCAATAGTTTGCAAACTGCCTATCCCAATACGCTAATCAATACATCAGGCAAAGATGTAGGATTACCAGATGGTCAAATGGGAAATTCAGAAGTAGGACATCTCAACTTGGGTGCGGGAAGAGTTGTACCTCAAGAATTAGTCAGAATATCGGATGCGGTAGAAGATGGTTCTATTTTAGATAATCAAGTATTGGTAGATGTCTGTACTAAAACTAATGCTACGGGCGGGAAGCTACATCTAATTGGTCTTTGTTCTGAAGGTGGTGTTCATTCTCACCTCAAGCATTTAATTGGGCTGCTAAATTTAGCTAAATCTAATGGCATTGACGAAGTTTGTATTCATGCTATTACTGATGGTAGAGATACCTACACTACAGAGGGTATTAAAGCTTTAAATAAAATTCAATCTGCTATTGATCAGATTGGTGTAGGGAAAATTGTCACGATTAGCGGTCGTTACTTTGCGATGGATCGCGATCGCCGATGGGATCGGGTTCGTTTAGCCTACGATATCATGACTAAAAATAATATTACTGATGGACGTTCTGCTACTGAAGTTTTAGAAAATTCCTACGCTAAAGATGTCACTGATGAGTTTGTTAACCCTACGAGAATCGCATCAGGGGCAATAGAATCTGGAGATTCGGTAATTTTCTACAATTTCCGACCTGACAGGGCAAGACAGCTAACTTACGCCTTTGTCAACGAAAAATTTGATGGCTTTGCTAGAGAGATAATTACTCCTTTGCACTTTGTTACCTTTACTCAGTACGACCCTAATGTGCCTGTAGAAGTAGCTTTCAAACCTCAAAATCTGACCAATATTTTGGGAGAGGTAATTGCCAATCGAGGTTTACGTCAGTTTCGTACTTCCGAAACTGAGAAATACCCTCACGTTACTTATTTCTTCAATGGTGGTTTAGAACAGCCGCTTGATGGAGAAGATCGTGAACTAATTCAAAGCCCGATGGTAGCTACCTATGATCGCGCCCCAGAAATGTCTGCTAAAGCGGTGACTGAAGCAGTATGCAAAGCTGTCAATCAAATGGAATATTCTTTGATTGTGGTTAACTATGCCAATCCCGATATGGTTGGACATACGGGAAATTTACCCGCAGCAATTCAGGCTATTGAAACTGTAGATAGTTGTTTGGGTAAGCTCATCGAAACTGTAAACAAAGCAGGTGGTACATTACTAATTACTGCAGATCACGGTAATGCAGAATATATGCGCGATAGTAATGGCAACCCTTGGACAGCCCACACTACTAACCCCGTACCCTTCATTCTAGTAGAAGGAGAAGGTAGAAAAATTGTAGGACATGGTACAGACATACCTCTTAGAGAAGGTGGATGTTTGGCTGATGTTGCCCCAACTATCTTAGAAATATTGCAAATTCCTCAACCAGAAGAAATGAGCGGTCAGTCTTTAATTGAGTCAGCAGCTTATGAAGCTAGGAAAAATCGGACTCCAGTGAGAATATCTGGCATTGCGCCTGCTATGGGGTCTTGAAAAAGAGCAAAAAGTAGGGGAATAGAGAAGTATCAGTGTAGAGGAGTGAGTGTAATAATTAGTTACTGATAATTAATAGATGTTAAATGGGTAGTGGCAAAATAGTTTTATTAATTTGGTGCTTAGGTACAAATATTGCTTTAATTTGTCCAAAAACATCCATAGCTCAACCCCAACCTCTTAACCCCTTAGCAGTAGATCGTGACGATCCTTTAATTCCATTAGGATATGGCACAAGAGAGTTAACTTCCTTTGAAAAATATCGGATCGAGCGAGAGATTGTCGAACTAGATATGGCTGCTAGGGCTGCATTAAAACAAGATAATAAAGAGCAAGCCATGAAACTATGGTATCGTCAGCTAAGGCTTGCTCGTAGTCTTGGTAAGTCATCAGAAATCAAAGCTTTGGGTAATGTAGGGGAGACTGTCTGGTCAGAAAATTTGAGCGAAGATGTCAGGAATATTGCTGAGCGTTTGCAAAATATTGAAACAGAAATTAAAGCAGACAAAACATCTATAGATGTTTATTTAGAATTGTTGGCAACAGCTTATCAACAGGTAGGATATTTAGACAAAGCAGTTAATGTTTATCAACAGATAATAGCGACAGCTAAACACAATGATCATAACGATAATAAGAAAGAATTAGGGCAACTCTACTTAGCTTTATTTAATTACCGAAAAGCTACACAGATTTACGAAGAATTAGTCAGTGACAATAATAATCAAGCTCAACATTTAGATCGCCAGACTTTAATTAATATATACGAACGTACTCAAAAGTATGAAAATGCGATCGTCGTTAGAGAACAATTAATTAAACAGTATTCAAGTCTAGGTAAAACCAAGGATATACCCGCTTTAGAAATAGCCACTGCTCGCAATTATGAAGCTCTCAAGCAAACAGATCGAGCAGTACTAGCATACGATCGCGCCTACGAACAAGCGTTAGAAACTCAACAACTAGCTATCGCTAATGATTCTCTGCAAAGCATTAGTCAGCTATATCAACAACAGGGCAAACTGAATAAAGCGATCGCAACTTACAATCGATTAATCCCGATTCAGCAACAGTCTTACAATCACTACGGTTTAATTAGTACTTATGATGCTCTAGGACAGATACATCTCAAACTAAATAAATACAATCTAGCCAAGCAATATTTCCAACAGGGTTTAGCTCTAGCCAAGTCTCTTAACTATAAAGTTAAATATTTCGAGAATCAAGCTAGATAGATCAATTTAATCTATCCGAACTTAGGTTAGATACGTTTATTTTAAATATATTCAAAATAAACAACTAAGTATTTCTAACACTGACGATTTCTAATAAATAAACAATAATGGCAGCCAAGATTTATATTATTTAAGCAACTAATGTCTGCAAACATTGCTATTTTGTACTGGAAAATATGTATTCTGGTTTTTATTTATTGGCTAATACTGTTTTTACGGGATGAAAGTACCCCTAACAATCATCTCGTTTCTTGGGCATTTTTAATAATTACACCCTTGTTTTGGCCTATTGTATTACCTATTTGTAGCTGGGAATTAAGCCGAAAGGCAATTCATAATATTTTAATCTAAATTAACTAATCTATAACTGTGGCTCGATTCTATCTTGAGGAATTTCGGGAGAGATGTTGCCACGGTTATTTTTTGGTTGCAGCTTCGGAGAGATTTTTTGTTGATATCCCATTCTCTCAAATTGTTCAACAAACTGAGTTGTATCGTACTGTTTAGCAGATTTTGCTTCAGCTTTACCTTGCGATCGCATTTTTTTTAGCTTTGCTTTTCTACCCACTATTTTTACTCCTGTTTTGTTTTCTGGTCTAAATGATTATCTAGAATTATATCTTTAGTAGTTGTTAATGATCGCCGTAGTTAATCCTTCTAAAGTGTATTCTTTTGCTTCCAAATCGAATCTACCTAACAATTCTCGGCAAGTTTCAGATGTTTGAGGACCAATCGATGCAATACAAACATTGGTTAACAAAGAATCTATTCCGTCTGTCGATGCCTGCTGCTTCAACAATTTATCAAAGTTTTTGACGGTCTTAGAACTAGCAAATGTTACCACGTCAATTTGTTGTTTTTTTAATGCTTGCCAAACTTGAGGATCGATCTTTTCGGGACATTGAGATTGATAGGCTGCCACTTCAACTACTTCTGCGCCCTTGGCTGATAATTCTTCAACTAATACTTTCCTGCCACCACTTTCAACGCGGGGGAACAAAATCTTTTTTCCTGCCAAATCTTCAGGGAAATTAATTACTAAAGAATCTGCCACATAATCAGGGGGTATAAAATCGGGGTTTAACTGCTTAGTTTGCAGTACATCTGCTGTTTTGCGACCAACAACTGCTATCTTAATTCCACCTAAAACCCGCCCATCGTAACCAAGGGCATTTAAGCGATCGCAAAAGTAGTTGACTCCGTTAGCAGAAGTTAAAATTAACCAATCAAACTGATTGATTTGTGCGATCGCTCGATCTAAATCAGCCCAACTAGAAGGCGGAGTAATCGCTAATGCTGGCATCTCTACCACTCTTGCACCCTGTTGTTGCAGCAAGGTAGTAAATTTGCTGGACTGGGATTGGGCACGGGTAACTAAAATAGTTTTGTTAGCTAATGGTTTAGTAGTAGTAGGATCTAAATCTGGACTTAGTTGCACGACTTTACCAATGACGATAATAGCAGGAGAAAGAGCGATTCTGGCGGTTTTTTCTACTATATCGCTTAGGGTACCCCAAAAAATTTCTTGTTCGATTCTGCCACAGTTACGAATAATGGCGATTGGTTCATCAGGCGATCGCTGATACTTGATTAAGTTCTCAATTATTGTCTTTAAAGAACGCCCTCCCATCAAAATAACTAAGGTATCAATCTTGGCCAAAGCTAACCAATCTAATGCTTCTGGCTGATGTCCACTTAACACGGTAAAACAGCGACTCCAGAATTTATCGGTTAAAGGAATACCCGCTAAAAGAGGTGCGGCTAAAGCTGAAGAGATACCAGGAATAAGTTGATAATTACAGTTTGCTGTTTGTAGTGCTGCAATCTCTTCATTCGCTCTACCAAAGATCAAAGGATCACCACTTTTGAGTCTTACTATCTGTTTGCCTTGCAGACAATAGGCTACTAATAACTGATTGATTTTTTCCTGGGGTGTACTGGCTTTTCCTCCCCGTTTACCAACACACAGTTTCAGACAGTCTTTTGATGCCAAATTAGTTAACTCTTCATCTACTAAAGCATCGTAAATTAATACTTCAGCAACAGTAATTAATTGCTTTGCTTTTACGGTTAAATATTCCTCTTTGCCGACTCCCGCACCAACTAAATATACAATTCCTGTTGCCAACATTATTCATTATTCCAAAATGTAAGTATCAAAACCCAAATCTTCAAGCGATCGCTCGGCTTCTTTTGCTTTATCCCAGTTATTAAACGCACCTATCTGTAATACAGATTTGCCCTGATACACCGTAGCAAAGGCTTGAGGATAAAGATCGATTACATCATCGCGATTGTCTTCGTCTTCTGCTTCTACTAGCACTTTGTATTTAACCGATACATTAGGCGAACCTAAAACATCTGACAAACTACCGATCTGGGAATTGCTAGAACCAATTGCTGAGTTTTTTACTTCGGGTAAAAAAGGTACTGGCTCTGGCTCCAGAGCGTTGCTAACTGGGCTAGAAGAGGCATTAAAGACTAGTTCTTTACTGTTGGTTTTTTGTTCGCTAACAGGTGGTGGAGAAGGGAGAGAAGAAGTTTCAGCTTCAGCAGGAGCAAGATCCAATTGACGTGTAGGACTATCATTTAGGCTAACCAGTGTCAGGTCAGTCTGGCGATCGCTTTGAGCGTTAGCGATCAATTTTCCACCATCAAAATTAATTTTTCCTTCGGTGTCGCCATTGGTTTGAGTACCTACTGCCACGATCTCATTATTGGTTGCATTTTGAATATCTAGCTTTTTGTTACTACGAAAAATATTATCACCAGGTTGATCGTCAGTACCCAAATCTGCTTGAGAATTGGCGATCGCCGTTAAGCCAGATTCTTCAGAATTGACAATCTGGTTATCTCGTAACATAGCTTGAGAATTGCCTTCGAGGATAATACCGATGCGATTACTATCAAAATAATTACTGCTCAAAGTAAGAGCCGTATCTTGCACCGCACTAACGCCAAATCCCGTTTGCTCAAAAGTATTTTCAATTATTTGCGGTTGGGAAGTGCCATAAACCAATAAACCATTCCCTGAATTGTTATAAAAATAATTATCTTCAATTACGGGGGAACTTTTACCGTTGACTGATACTCCCGTATTGCCATTGCGAGTAAAAGTATTACTTGCCACATTCGGACTAGAGGATTCAATCCACAAACCGTGTCCCCGTGAATGGTTGTTGGTCACCGTAACACCAATAACACCTCCTGCATCTTTTAAGGCGGCGATCGCTACGTTTTGTCCTGCACCAGTAGGACTGACAAAACTACCACCACCCTCAATTTTAATTTTATGTCCTTGGGTTTTGACGTTACCTTGGAGGGTAATTTGATTCTTGATAATTAAAGGGAAACTCTCTCCTGTATCTTCACTGTACGTCCCCGAAGTTAGTTTGATCGTCGTTCCAGCCGTTGCTATTTTAAGAGCTTGAGTAATAGTTTTGAGGGGTGAGGTTTTTTTGCCTAATTCCGAATCATCCCCATTTTTCGGATCGACGTAGACAGTATTTTTATCTAAACTGAGAGATTGAGCAATTACCGTTTGCGCTTGAGTAAGTTCGGTTTGTAAGACAATACCAAAGACAGTAAAAACAGTTGATATGACCAGTAAACTAGAAATATAGCAATTAATATAGTTTTTTTTGATAATAAATGGGAGTTTGGTTTTATATGTTGGAACTAATGAGTGATAGTTGCTATTTTTCATAATTTAACTCCGAAATAAGCTGGTTGATAGTCTAAAAAATTGAATTATGAGCGTCCCAAGCCAAGCAACTATACATCTAGTTTAGAAAAGCGATCGAGTAATCTGATAACTCAACACTACATTTTGTAGATAGTAAATAACGTATAATTGCGTAAGTTTTTGTTTACCGACCTTAATATATCCTCGTTTTAATGAAATTATTTGTATATCATACTCCTGAAGATACTCCTACAGACCTACTGCCAGACTGTGCGGTAGTAATTGATGTCTTGCGAGCTACTACTACTATCGCTACTGCTCTTGATGCAGGTGCAGAAGCAGTCCATGCATTTAGTAACATAGAAGAACTGCAGCGTCAAGCAGATTTGTGGCCAGCGCAGAAGGCTCTCAAAGCAGGAGAAAGAGGTGGTGTTACGGTAAAAGGCTTTGATTTGGGCAATTCTCCTCTAGCCTGTACTCCAGAAATTGTCAAAGATAAAAGATTATTTTTAACTACGACTAACGGCACTCGTGCTTTACAAAGAGTGGCAAAATCTCCCCAAGTAATCGCCGCAGCCCAAATCAATCGTCAAGCAGCGGTAAACTATTTATTAGAAACTCAACCTGAAACAGTGTGGATGGTGGGTTCGGGTTGGCAAGGAGACTATTCGGTAGAGGATACTGCCTGTGCAGGAGCGATCGCGCAATTGATTTTTCAGCAAAGTGATCTTTCTCCTATAGATTTGTTTGGCAACGACGAGGTGATTGGCGCGATCGCTTTATACGAACAGTGGAAAGATAATTTGTTAAATGTTTTCCGTCAGTGTAGTCACGGACAGCGTTTGTTGAGGCTCGATGGTGATGCGGATCTCAAGTATTGCTCCCAAAGCGACATTTTAAATGTTTTGCCAATTCAAAAAGAGCCAGGAGTTTTGGTAAGCAATAAATAATGAGTTTACTAACTAGATGATTATTGAGGCAGACAAACAATTTTGGGCTTAATTTTCAGAATGTCGTTGCGCTGAAAAAGAATACTAATACCTAGAAAAGTTCTATCTTCAGTATAAACAACAATATAATCCCCTTCATTGACTGAATTGAGGCGATCGCTGGCGATCGCCTCTGATAAATCAATTAGTTGACCTTGACCCCAAAGTCTGGCTGATTCTGGGGTGAGAGTTACGCTACCCAAATGAGCTAGAACCATGCTAGGTTCGATCAAACTAAAGGTTTGCTCGGCTAAACGACTTTCAATCTCTTCAAAAGTGAGGCTGTTTTTCAGGTGCATTCCGCAGCTTTGAGTCCGAATTAGATTTGCTAGAGTACCGCCTACTCCCAGAGTTTCTCCCAGATCGCGGGCGATCGCTCTAATATATGTACCAGGACTACATTCAACATCTACTTCTAGTTCGTAAAATTCCGAGTGAAGGGGGTGAACCTGTGACCGTCGAATCTCAATTAACTCTATTTTAGAAATAGTAATAGTTCGCGGTTCGACGACAATTTCTTCACCCTTTCTGGCTAAATCGTAGAGTTTTTTGCCGTTTTTTTTGATTGCACTATAAATTGGAGGGACTTGTTCGATTGTGCCAACAAAGTTATTTAGAGCATCGATGATCTCAGAAGGCTCGATATTTGCTGGGTCAGTAATTTTAATAATTTCTCCCTCTAAATCGTCAGTAGTAGTGACAACTCCCAAACGAATGCAGGCGCGGTAGGCTTTTGGTTCGGGCAAAAATTGTAGCAATCTAGTTGCTTTCCCTACGGCAATTGGCAGTACTCCCGTTGCAGCAGGATCTAGAGTTCCCCCATGTCCTACTTTTTTGGTGTTGAGTAACCTGCGTAATTTGGCTACACAATCATGAGAAGTGAAACCATCAGGTTTGTTTAAATTTAAGAAACCGAACATTGAAATATACAGAGCTATTGCCTACTAATAAACTAGATATAGTTCAATTCTAATTGGATTTAGTCATGGTTTCATTACATGATTGAAATAACAAAAATGTAAAAAAATATACGTTTAGATTCAATATTAGGTATTTTCTAAGCTAACATTAAGTATAGAGTTTTACCTAATTTTTCGGTTGTGTAGTTCACAACCAATCTAAAACTTCCGCTAGACAACCTAACGGAAGAAAAGTTGTAGCAAAATCTCACCGAATTTATACCACATAGCGTTGAATGAAAACGAACCAAGAAGTTAGACAATATAGCTTACAAGTTCAAACAGAGTTAGAGGCTCTTAAGGAAGTATTACATTGGTTTGAAGGTCTAATTTTTCCTCTTGTACCTCAAAAAATGGGTTGGCAATGTGAAGTGGCACTAGTTGAGGCATTCACCAATGCAGTGCGTCATGCTCACCAAAACTTGCCTAAAAATACTCCTATAGATCTAGAAGTAGAACTACAACCGAAGTTTTTAGAAATGCGGATTTGGGATCGGGGAGAACCATTCGACTTTGATGCCAAACTAATAAAAGGCGAACAAGAAGCGCACTCGATGGAAAAAGAAGGAGGTCGAGGGTTACAGTTCATCAAAAAACTTACTGATGAACTACAATACCTCAACCTACCTAACCATCGTAACTGTTTGATCATGCGAAAGAAATTCGCTAAGGCTTAACTTTGTCCGATAAACTTCAGCTAAACTTCATCATAAGCACGTTCGATCAATCTTCTGGCTAAAGTCTGCGTGCCTGTGTGTTCATAGTAATTGGTAGACACATCGATAAAAGCTGCTACGTAATCGAGCTTGCTGTCGGAAAATTCTAAAAATCCCTGGAGGTTGTTCATAACTTTTTCGGGACTGAGATTTTTGCTCTCCACAAAATCGGACATCCAACCTTTTACCGAATCAAAGCTTTCGCCGATGAAGTCTAGTTTACCTTTAGCATTGCCACCAGGAATTGATTCTTCTACACCTTTAAAAGTTGAGTTGGATTCAAGTTCTTTGGGACCAATACCGCTGAGGGTTGATTGTGCCTTAAGCAAAAAATCAGGCCCCAAAGGTATCAAACCATCTACACAAACTAAAGTAGCCATCCGCATCAAAGATTCTCCGCTGTAGTCACCCAATGCGCCCACGAAATCACCGATACTATCTCCTGGGATACCGTTGATTTGACAAAAAGCGACTAATTCGACGACTAGCTTCACAGATAGATCGATCGCTTGGGCTTTATTCGGGTTGGGAGTTACTCGACTAAGTAAACCACCAACCAAAGGAATTTTGTTACCCACCTTGTTGGCTAAAGCTGCTGTCCCCAGAGCCTTATCAGTACGATCTACGGTCTGATAAAGCCACATGGCACGACGGTATCCTTGGGATTTATCATTGTATAGCCAGACTGCGCGATCGCCTATTTGTTGGATTAAGTCTTCGTCATCTTCTCCCGTTACCTTTTTAATGGTATTGACAAAGCCAACGGTATTTTCCCATTCTCCAGGAACAATATTGTCTAGAGATCCCAGCATCATGGTGGTGAGATTCTTTTCTGGTAGATTGTCTACCAATTCAAAAATGGATTCACTCACTGCTTGCTCCTTAATTGTAGTAATGTACTGTCTCGATCTGAATTGAAGATGCTATTTAAGTTTTGATAGTCCCCTAAGATCGAATTTACCAAGCCACTTTTCGCGATCGCTTTCACTAAAAGATTTATCTTTAGAACGAATTTTAACTTGATAGCGATCGCCAACTAAAACTGCTGTTGCTTTTTGGCCTTGGCTGACAGCAGGAAAACCTTTGATTTTAGTAATACTATCTTGAAATTTATTAACCGTGCTGGGATTATCTAAAACATCGGAAATAGATAAGATAGCAATTTCTTTACCATCTTTTTTTAACTTAGCTTGAGCAAAACCTTTTTTCTCTTGGGAATATACGCGATCGTAGCCACTACCACTATCAGGAAAATAACGATTGAAAGCACTTCCCGACTGAGAGTCATCGACAACCGCAGTAGCACCTTTACTAGTACTTTCTTGCTGCGCGTTATCAAAACGAGAGGGAGCTTTTTGGGTACAGGATGTTAATAGTAAGCAGCTAGTTAGAAAAAACGCTACTAAGAATTTACGGAAACTAATCATCTTTAGTTTGTTGACATAAGTTATCTAGTTCTATTGTGGAACTCTATCCCTTATCTCTTATCAAACAATTATTAATTATTAACTCTTTGATTTTTGATTTTTTTGCTAGCTGCCATCATTTGTCCTAAAAATGGCAATCCAATTAGTGCAGGAATAAAATAGCGAGAAGTACAGAGTAAACCCAAAGCTGCCCCCGTAGCTTCATTAAAGTAATTTTGATAAAAATAAATAAGGGCTGCATCGCGAGTGCCAATTCCTGCAAAAGTTAGGGGTAACAATCCCGCCAAAATTGATAGGGGAGATAAAGCCAAGCTAACTAAAAAAGGAACGGTGGCTTGCAGTGCGAGTATAAATAGCCAGATTTGTAATAGATGCAAAAACCAAATGAAAATTGAGGTGCTGGTGATTAATAATAAATGAGATTGATCGCGCCAAAAGTATTGGTGCATTTGTCCCCAATCAGACTGCATTTTAGTTAACTTTTTTTTGATTGATTTGGGTGTAATAGCGATCGCCAAATTAAAAAATAAATTAGCAAATTGTTGCCAAGCGAGTAACAACCAACCCATTACCAATCCACTTCCTACTCCGATTGTCATCGTCCAAAATAGAGGATCTTTGGCAGGATAGAGCATTAAGCCAAAAGCACACCATAACAATAGAGAAAGTAGATCGCAAGCCTTTTCAAAAACAGAAATTGCGATCGCCAAACTAATGCTTAAATCAGAACGCTCTGCCATAAAGTAAGCTTTAGCAATATCCCCCATTTTAGAGGGTAAAACCATGTTAAGTACGCTCGCACCCAAAATCAAGCGATTAGCTTCTAATAAACCTAAACTACGCTGGGGTACTAATTGCTGTAACCGCCAGGAAGTAATTAGAGTAATCGGAATTACCATCGCTATAGCAACAATCAGTACTGCAGTATTACAGTTTTGGAATACCTCTAAAAGATTGACAAGATCAATTTTAGTATAGATAAACAGTAAGATGGCAACGCTAATAACTAGAGAAATAAATCGTTTTAGGTTCATATTGGGCGATCGCTTTAAAGATTGTCACTTTTGAGTTTTAGATAGTATGGAATACGATCTTGATTTTTAGATTAAAACTTTTAAAATTACAGATTTATCCTGATGAGTGAAAAATTTGCTGCTGTGCCAATAATTAAGTCTTGGTTGGATCGAGGAAAACAACACTTTGGTCGTATTCCGATTTTAATCTGGTTAAATATCATAACTATTTTTGCTCTCAGCGCATTGAGCTTTTATGCCAGAATCAAGAGCAAAGGGGTAGGTATTGAAAATCTATTTAGCGATCCTTTTTATGTTGGTATTTTTTATCTCGGTTGGTTTACTAGCATTTCCGAGATTATGTGGTGTTCTGCTATTTCAATTTGCTTGTTTTCGGCGATTTTACTGCCTGCTGCTAACCGCAGTTTCAAGATATTTTTGTTTGCTAGCAGTTTAGTCATGTTACTGCTATTTTTTGATGATCGCTTTCGTTTAACCTTGATTTTGTGTGCCTTTTTTGGTACTTGTAAGGTAGTCAAGCTAGGGGTTTATTTGACATACGGTATTGTTTTAATTCTTTATGCTTGGCTGTTTCGCTACACCATACGCCAGACTCCTTATATTCCTTTACTGGTATCTTTTTGTTTATTCGGCTTTTCTAGTGCGATCGACATTACCCCTATTAGTAGCCGTGGTATTCATGCCATGTTGGAAGATGGTACAAAATTAGTAGGATTGATTAATTTGACTATTTATTTTTGGTGGATTTGCCAACAAGAAATTAAGAAGAATTTGAGCCAAAATATCAGGCAATAGATTATTCAGATTCTTCAGCTATGACTACACCTCGATCATTAACGACAATATCTACTTCTTGAATTCCTTGTTTCACCAAGGCTTTTTAAGATTTAGTTTTAGTGATATCACTAGGCGGTCAGCGTTTTGAAGTCTCCTCGAAACTACGCCCACTAAACATAAACCACCAAAGTTCCCCACCGATTAAACCTAAACCACCCAATGCTACAGCCAGCTTTAAACCGATAGGTTGCTCTATTTTTAGAAATTGGCTGGTTTGTTCAACCGCCGTAGCAGGCATTTCTACCTCCTTTTCTGCCAATGCAACATTAGGAGTTAAAGCCAACAAAAATCCTAACCCCGCCAAACTAATTACTTTTTTGCTTCTAATAAACACAATTTATTTGTTACTCCTTAGTTACGATCGCACTTTTGACGGACTAAAATGACGTAATCTCAAAGCATTAGTCACCACCGAAACTGAACTAAACGCCATTGCACCCCCTGCAATAATTGGATTTAGTAACCAGCCAAAGAAGGGAAACAAGATTCCTGCTGCAATGGGAATACCCAAGACGTTATAGATAAAAGCAAAGAAGAGATTTTGACGGATATTATCAATTGTTGCCTTACTCAACTGTATGGCAGTAACAATACCCTGTAATTCCCCCGAAATCAGAGTAATATCACTCTTCGCGATCGCCACATCCGTTCCCGTACCGATAGCAATACCGACATCAGCTTGGGCTAGTGCGGGGGCATCATTAATCCCATCTCCCACCATTGCTACAGTTTTACCTTCGTGCTGTAGTTCTCTTACCTTGGCTACTTTTTGGTCGGGGCGTACTTCGGCTTCTACTCTTACTATACCAACTTGACGGGCGATCGCTTCGGCGGTTTTCTGATTATCTCCCGTTAGCATCACCACTTCCAAATCCAAATTACGTAATGCCCTAACTGCTGCATTTGAAGAAGGTTTAACGGCATCTGCAATCCCCATGATGCCTTCTAGTTCACCATCTACAGCAATTAACACTACGGTTTTTGCTTCTCCTTCCCAGATATCCTTTTGCTTCTGTAAAGTATTGATTTGAATACCTAATTCAGACATCCAATGTTGAGTACCAATCTGTACTAAACGATCTGATACTGTACCCTGTACACCACTACCTGTGATCGCTTCAAAGTCATCACAGTCGGTAATCTTAAGATCCTGTGACTGGGCGTATCCAACTATTGCGCCCGCTAGAGGATGTTCGGAATTACGTTCGACTGCTGCAACTAAGCGTAATAGTTTTAATTCGGCGTTGTTACCACTACCTCGAATTGCTTGGTAATCAGTAACGGTAGGTTTTCCGACTGTAATCGTGCCAGTTTTATCAAGGACAATAGTTTGCAGCTTGTGCGCCAGTTCTAAACTCTCTGCACCTTTGATTAGAATGCCGTTTTCTGCACCTTTACCCGTACCAACCATAACTGATGTAGGCGTTGCCAAACCCAAAGCACAGGGACAAGCAATAATCAATACTCCAACAGTAGTTATCAAAGCGAGGGACAGATTACCCATAATAGTAAACCATAGAATGAAGGTGATAATTGCGATCGCAATTACCACAGGTACAAACCAACCCGTAACTTGATCGGCTAACCTTTGTATGGGTGCTTTTGATCCTTGGGCATCCTGTACCAGTTGAACGATTTGCGCTAATACTGTATCTGTGCCGACTTTAGTAGCTTTGAATCTAAAACTACCTGTCTTATTGATAGTTGCACCAATTACTTGATCTCCCGATTGTTTTTTGACGGGTATACTTTCCCCTGTCACCATCGCCTCATCGATAGTGGAATTCCCGCTAACTATTTCACCATCAACGGGAATTTTTTCTCCTGGGCGTACTAAGATGATGTCGCCAATTTGCACTTCGTTAATCGGAACATCTATTTCTTGTCCATCACGAATTACTCTGGCATCTTTCGCCTGTAAGCCCATAATTTTACGAATCGCGTCTGAGGTTTGTCCTTTAGCGCGATTTTCAAACCACTGCCCTAGAAGAATCAAAGTAATAACCACAACTGCAGTTTCGTAGTACACCTCTGGCATCAAGCCTTGGTTGAGAAAAAGATTAGGAAAGATGGTGGCAAATAAAGAATACAAATAGGCTGCACTCGTACCCAAAGCAATTAAAGTGTCCATTGTCGCAGTATGACGCTTAAAGGCTTTCCACGCACCGATATAAAACTGATAGCCACACCAAAACTGAACTGGTGTGGTCAAGATTAGCTGTAACCAGGAGTTATGCAACCATGCAGGAATAAAAGGTAAATTTAATCCCGTCATCATCGGCAGCGAACCAAAGATTAGAATCAGACTAATTACACCACCGACAATTATTTTGAGCTTCAAATCGCGAGATTCGGCTTTGCGGGCTGCTTGTTCGCGATCATCTTCTCCCGTTACTATTTCTGGTTTTTGAAGAGAATAAGAAGAGTATCCTGCTTTCTCTACTGCATCCTGGATATCTTTAATACTGGTTGTTCGTGGATTATAGGCGATCGCAGCTTGTTGAGCACCAAAGTTTACATTACATAACTCTACCCCAGGTACAGCATTAATCGCCTCTTGAATACTGTTAGCACAGGAAGCACAACTCATCCCCCTGAGTTTAAGATTTATTTTTTCTGTATTCGTTGACGTGTTCATACTTACAAAGCTGGATATCACATATTGATTTCAAAATTCGGGACTTTTAATTGTATAGTCATAATTTTGATTGCTTGATTTATTTGCTTCTGAATTTAGCTTAAACTCTCTAGTGGGCTATAGAGTCAAGAGCAATTTTTAAGAGTTAACAAAAACTAATTCCATCATCTCGCCGCTAAACCTAGTTACACCTTATATTTTCATCAAAACTATTGGTAAATATTGGCTGAAAATAATAAAATCATTGTCTGTAGTCAAAATCTCATAATTTCTTCTGTTAGCGATCGCACAAATTAAAAAGTCGGTGTTCGATTGTTTCTAACTTATCTCGTTGATAATTTTAATTCACATCAGACGTACAAAATAACGCACAATAAATTTTGTTAGTTTACTCATCGAGTTATTTTTTGTTTACTAAATCTTTATTTTTATGCCAATCTATTTTTATACTTCACTGCTACTATTTGATGAATAAATTTAGCTTTAGTGGTAATATCTTATTTTTAAGAGTTTATTTTTGATGGCATCTCAATATATCGTCGTAGTCGGATGTGGGCGTTTGGGGTCAATTTTAGCTTCTCGTCTTAGCAGTCAGGGTAATAATGTAGTGGTAATCGATCCTTACGAAAGTTCCTTTAACAATTTGAGCAGCGACTTTAGTGGGTTTCAAATTACTGGCGATGCTTCTGAGATCGAAATATTACGTAGTGCTAAAGCAGACAAAGCAGACTGTTTGCTGGCAGTTACTGACAAAGATAATATTAATTTAATGGTGGCGCAGGTTGCCAAAAACATTTTTCAAATTGGTATTGTGATAGCGCGGGTTTTCGATCCTGCACGGGAAAAGATTTATCGAAATTTTGGTATTGCTACTATTAGCCCGACACAACTTTCTGCTGATGCTTTTATGGCTAATCTTCCCAGCTAAATTAAACATATACAAACTATGAAAATTATCTTAATCGGTGGAAGTAAACTAGCCTATTTTTTAGCCAAGCAGTTCGCCAGCAAAAATTATTTCACCACAATTATTAATTCAAATTTTGAAGAAGCTAAGACTTTATCGCGAACTTTAAAAGCAACCGTGATACATGGTGAAGGTAGCGATCCTATTACTCTATCGGAAGCTGGTGCATATCAAGCCGACGTAGTTTTATCTTTAACTACCGAAGATGAGGATAATCTAATTGCCTGTCAGATTGCTCAAAAAGAGTATGGCGTACCTCGTACCATTGCTTTGGTTAACGATCCTGAAAATCAAGAAATTTTTGAAAAGCTGGGTATTACTGTGGCTTTTTCTGCTACTCAGATTATTGCCAGCTTAATCGAACAACAAACCGCTACGACAGATATTCAAAATCTGCTTCCGATAGCCGAAGGAAAAGTTAACGTTACTGAGATTGCTCTGGAGCAAAATAATCCAGTAGTCGGTAAAACTATAAATGATGTAAAGCTTCCTGATGGTACGTTAATTGCCTGCATTCTACGGCAAGGCGAGGTAATTGTTCCTAGTGGTGAAAATAGCCTACAGGCTTTAGACCGTTTGATTGTTATCGGTCAACCAGACAGTTACGGACAATTGATGCGTTTGCTGTGTAGCGAATAGCACATGGGGGCGAACAGACGTTTGCCTTGAATAGTTCATAGTGAGTTATTAAAAGGCGATCGCTTACAAAGTATAACAAGATTATGGTGTTGGAGAGATCAAAAATGTTACTCGAAAGGGAAAAAACCAATCGCTACAGTCGGTTTTTACGTCAACGTTATCAAGCAATTATCGGATATACAGGTTTAATTTGTGCGATCGCCGGGCTAGTAATGCTTTCTCCTCTACTCGCACTTATTTTCTATCCCGAAGAGATCGCTTTAGCTTGGGGATTTGCTCTACCAGGAATTATTTTAGCCCTTGTGGGTGGATTGTTATGGCGATTTCTCGCACCGAAAGAAGTAATTAGTCTTTCATTGCCAGAAGGTTCGGTAATTGTAGTTTTAGCTTGGCTAGTTGCGATCGCCTTTGGCACAATTCCCTTGATGCTAATTCAAGGCTTAAATTTTACTCAAGCAGTCTTTGAATCTACTAGCGGTTGGACGACTACGGGTTTATCGGTAGTAGACGTTACTCAAGCTTCTAAATTAATTTTGCTTTACCGTAGTAATATCGAACTAGCTGGAGGTGGTGGCTTTGCCATCATTGCTTTAAGTGCTATTTCTGGGCTTTCGGGAGCGGGTTTGACTTCAGCAGAAGGAAGAAGCGAACAGCTAGCACCTAACGTCAGGCGATCAGCTAAATTAGTTTTAAGTATCTATTCTGGTTATGCGGTAGTTGGCATCCTAGCACTAGTGCTGGCGGGAATGGGCTGGTTTGATGCGGTCAATCATTCTTTTGCTGCGCTATCTACAGGAGGTTTTTCTACCCGCACCGATTCGATTGGCTATTGGGATTCTCCTGCAGTCGAAGCGGTAACTATAGTCTTAATGATTTTGGGTACGGTAAATTTTCTAACTAGCTATTTCTTACTGCGAGGTAAATTTAAGCCTGTATTCCGTAATGGAGAAATCAGATTGATGGCGCTGTTTATACCCTTATGCGCTTCAATTATCTTTTTTGGGGTAGCGGTAAATCTTTATGAAACTCTGGGCAAAGGAATTAGAGTAGCTCTTTTTGAGGTAATTTCGGCTTTGTCTACTACAGGCTTTTCTACGGTGGGTTACAGCGATTGGAATAGCTTAGGCTGGACGATTATGATTATTTTAATGCTAATTGGTGGCGGTACGGGGGCAACCGCAGGGGGCATTAAACAATTTCGGATCTATGCCCTATATCGCGCTTTGCTATGGGAAGTAAAACGCATGATGCAGCCTAAAAATACTATAACCGAACCTGATTATTGGCAGGGCGATCGCCGAAACTTCCTCGAAGACAGTCAAATTCGTACTATTGCTCTATTTCTCTTTTTATACTTCTTGATATTTTTGATCGGTGTCATAATTACCGCTGCCTATGGCAATCCTCTTCCTGATAGCCTATTTGAATATGCTAGCAGTCTTAGTACTGTGGGGCTTTCGATTGGCGTAACCTCTGCGGATGCACCTACTGGTTTACTCTGGACGCAGATTGTGGGGATGTTTCTCGGACGTTTAGAATTTTTTACTGTTGCAGTTGGTATGATTCGCCTATTTAAAGATATTCCCTCTGTTTTCTCTGGCAAATAGGGTAGAACTCTCGACTAAGCTTTCTTGTTTTGACCAAAAAACCAGCAACTAGTGCTGGCTTAAGTAAATTATTGAATTATTAGCAATTGCTTTAGACTGTTTGTGCTTCTGGTTGGGGTTGGGGTGGAGGAGTCTGGGGTTGGAATTGGAATAGGGAGTAGACGACATTACGACGAATATCGATCATCATTTCGAGGAACATTTCGTAGCCCTCTTGTTTGTATTCAATTAAAGGATCTTTTTGCCCATAACCCCGTAGTCCAATAGATTCGCGCAAAGCATCCATCGCCTGTAGGTGTTCTCGCCACAAAGTATCAATTTGTTGGAGAATAAAGAACCTTTCTGCTTGACGCATCAACCCAGGCTGCATACTATCAATTTGATGTTCTTTGATGTCATAGGCTTTGCGAACCTCTTCACAGAGGAAGTTTTTCATCTCATTGACAGTCATGTCTTCTAAATGAACGGGTTCGACATCTTCTAGAAGATAGATAAACTCTTTGGCTTTATCTACCATCTTGTCTAGCTTCCACTCTTCAGGGGGTAACTCAGGATTGACGTAGGCATCGACAATTTCGCCCATAGTTTTCTCTGCGTATTGAATTACCTGTTCTTTGAGATCTAGCCCCTCCAATACCCGACGACGCTCGGCATAGATAGCCCGACGTTGATTGTTCATGACCTCGTCATATTCAAAGACTTGCTTACGAGTGTCGTAATAGAAAGTTTCTACTTTTTTCTGCGCTCCTTCTAAAGAGTTGGTGAGCATTTTAGACTCAATGGGCATATCGTCTTCAACCCGCATCATGTTCATTAAGCGTTCGACGCGATCGCCACCAAAGATCCGTAACAGGTTATCCTGTAAACTGAGGAAAAATCTAGTCGAACCAGGGTCACCTTGTCTTCCTGCCCGTCCTCTTAGTTGGTTATCTACACGACGAGATTCATGACGTTCTGTACCGATTACATGCAACCCTCCATTGGCAATCACTTCATCATGTTCGGCATCGGTAAATTCGTCGTATTCCTGACGAATCCCTTGATAAGCTTCCCGTAGTTTGACTAATACGGGATCTTCTACAGGAGCATTTTCTGCTGCCACAGCAATTTTTTCTTCTGCTTCTAGTTCGGGTAAACTTTGTTCGCCATATTTTTGTACTGCAAACTTAACGGTTTCTTTGAGTAAATTTTCCGTTTTTGCTGATAATTCAGTGGGGAAGATTTGGGGCGAAGCTTTCCAGGTTTTAACTTTTTTATCGACGCTACCAGCACCAGCAAAACCTTTAGGAGCATCTTTGCTCATGTTGATTCCTGGTACATTTGCCATCAGATTGTCATCTTCTGGGGCAACTATTTTAGGCATGAGATATTCCCGTACTTTTAACCTCGCCATATAGTCGGCATTACCACCCAGAATAATATCCGTACCACGACCAGCCATATTAGTCGCAATTGTTACCGCAGTTTTGCGTCCTGCTTGAGCGACAATTTCTGACTCTCGCTCTACATTTTCAGGTTTGGCGTTGAGTAACTGATGTTCGATACCTTTTTCGTGTAGCAACTGGGAAATTAACTCCGATTTCTCAACGCTAGTCGTACCTACCAGTACAGGACGACCGCGTTCGTGCATGTTTGCCGTATCTTCAGCTACCGCTTGCCACTTACCAATTTCCTTTTTGTAGACTACGTCAGCCAAATCTGCCCGTTTAGCAGGCTTGTTGGTAGGAATAATTGTGACCTGAAGATTATAAACCTTCTCAAATTCAGTTTCTTCGGTTTTTGCCGTACCAGTCATCCCTGCTAGGGTGGGATAGAGTAAGAAGAAGTTTTGGTAAGTAATACTGGCAAGGGTTTGGGTTTCTTTTTGAATGGGTACACCTTCTTTAGCTTCAATTGCTTGGTGCAAGCCATCACTCCAGCGTCTTCCCGCTAATACCCGTCCTGTAAATTCATCGACGATTACGATTTCGTCGTTACGCACCATGTAGTTAACGTCTTTGGTAAAAAGCTCTTTGGCTTTGATAGCGTTAGAAATATAGTGCGCCCAAGGATTATCGGAATCAAATAAGTCTGTTACTCCCAAAATTTCTTCTGCATGGGCATAACCTTCATCGGTCATTAAGACATTGCGGGCTTTTTCATCTACTTCGTAATCCCCGACTCCTTCTTCACCGTTTACTTCTTCGTCGTAATCTTCATCTTGTCTAACTAGCTGTTCGGCTACTTGGGCAGCCTGAAGATACTTTTCTGTAGGACGTTCTACCTGTCCTGAAATAATCAGAGGAGTTCTCGCTTCGTCAACTAGTACCGAATCAACCTCATCAATTACGCAGTAGTTAAAGGGACGCTGTACTACTTCTTCCATCGAAACAGCCATGTTATCCCGCAAGAAATCAAAACCCAACTCGCTGTTAGTAGTATAGGTAATGTCACAGGCGTAATTTTTGCGACGTTCATTAGGACTCATTCCTGACTGAATTAGACCAACAGAAAGACCTAAAAAGCGATGGACTTGCCCCATCCATTCTGCGTCTCTTCTGGCTAGGTAATCGTTGACGGTAACAACATGAACTCCTTTACCAGTCAAACCATTGAGATAAGCAGGAAGAGTACACACTAGGGTTTTACCTTCCCCTGTTTTCATCTCGGCGATTTGTCCTTTATGCAATACTATGCCACCAAGTAACTGCACGTCGTAGTGGCGCATCCCCAAAACACGAACTCCAGCCTCTCGCACTACCGCAAAAGCTTCGGGTAAAATATCATCGAGAATTTCTGTGATTTCTTCGTCGTTTTTTCCTTTAGCTAATTGCTCGCGAAATTCTTCTGTTTTGGCTTTAAGGTCATCGTCTGATAGATCTTTGATATCTTCTTCAATGAGATTGATTTCGGCAACCAAAGGTTGAAACTTCTTTAGCTTACGTGCATTGGGATCGCCCAGCAGTTTCTTAAACATAGTAGTATTTATTTATGAATAATTAGTATTTTATCTTTCTTTTATTTGCTTTCTAAGCTTCGATCTTTTAGTTCGCCAGCTGTCTTTAACATCTTGTAATAATTTTACCATTTGCCTAGTTATAGAGTGTTTAGGGATTTCTACCCATATGGCAGAGTAGCAAGTACTTTTACGAACAGGTGTTGAAGATATCTAAGACAATTTGAATGGTACAGGCGATCGCAACTAACATAATGATTGTCAAAGAAGATAAGGTGTTGCTAGCAATGGCTAGAACTAAGATAAAAGCTGCTGCACCAAGGCGATAAAAAGTTAAAATACGCTTACATTTTGTTTGTCCCAGTTCACAGCTAGTCCAATGGAGATTGGAAAGAATTAGCATACACAAGGCTACCGCTAAACAAAATAGAATTTTTTCGCTGTTTGGGGGATCGTGTTCCAAACCATGAATCATTTTTTCTACTCCGACTCCTGTTGCAGTTAACCCAATAGCCAGGGGTAAATGGGAATACAGCCAGGTAAGAGCAATTTTCATTTTACCTTTTCTCATGGCGTGAAGAGGAGATTCGTCTACGGTATCGAAATACATCCACCAAAAGCTGAAGGCGATCGATAAACCTAAAAGTGCGATCGCAATTGCCATCGGCGTCCATTGTCGATCGGATACTCCACCCACCACCGCAACTATAGATTCTCCCAAAACAATAATGGTAAATAGCCCAATTCTTTCGGTGGTATGAGCCATGTCAGGAGGAACTTTTACAACTCTATTTCCTGCTGTTAACGGTGTGGCAAAATCGACACTTAATCCTAACCCCCATAATAATAGTCGCCAAGGAAAAGGCACAAAAATTGAAGCCAACCAGAAGATGATACTAGCAGTAAAACCAATCGCAAACCAGTTGGTTAAAGCTCTTGCTTCGGGTACATGATAACCTGCATGAAGATATTGACAGATCAATACCCCGCGAAAAGCAATATAACTCAGGGCAAAACCCACTGAGGATGAATCTAATCCATGATGAATGTTAGCCGCCATCGTTGCTGCGATCGCCATTTGTAGTAATGTAATTAGACGATCAACTAAGCCATCATTATCAAAGCGAGTATCGTAAAAAGTTGCGCCAATCCAACACCACCATACAGGGATAAACAATACTGCTAATTTTGCTAAACCTATAAAGGTAAAGTCTTCATGAAAATTATGAGCTAATTGGGCGATCGCCACAACAAATATAAGATCGAAAAATAACTCTAACCAGGTTGCACTCCTTTCTCCTTCTTCGCACTCTTCTCGACGTAATTTAGGCGGTTGAAATATAACTCTAGTCATTGTTGATTAAGTGTCAATCATTTGGCAATAATTTATTATCTTCAGATTAGGCAATTTCTTTTGATTTAATTGCTTAAAATTCAACAAAATTCTTTAATAACTTGCACTCTTTCATGATATTGTGTACATAGTGGAAAATTATGTGCAAAACGAACCTGTATTAGTAAGGTATAGTTGCAGCAAAAGTGAACAAATAAAAATACCAGGAAATATTAGTTAAAGTACGGCTTACCAAAAGTATCCTGACTCTACAGTGGTTTGACGTTTTTCTGAATTGTACTTGAGTAAGTATTCTTGAGAAATTGCTTCTTGTTTTCTTAACATAGTTACTTCCTTCTCGGCGATCTCGGTATCGGTAGACAGCAGAATTACCTGATGGGATGCGGTAGGAAAATATCGCTCGACTAAATTAGTACGGTGGGATGAATCTAATCTACCTAATGGAGTATCGATCGCCACGGGCAAATTACGCCCAGACACTCTAGCCAAACCCCACAAAAATGCGATCGCCAGTAATTGTTTTTCTCCTGCGGAGAGGCGTTGTTTAGGAAATAGTTGACCATTAGTATCATATAGTTTTAGTTTAAAGCGATCGCTATCTATAGTTACGCGGTTAATCAAATTAGACTTGTGCAGTAGATACAGAAAACAGTCTTTGACTTCGGTTTCTAGCTTGTTAAGCTTTTTGAGAGTCAGTCTTTCTTTAAATACTTTGAGGGTTTCTTGTACTTTAGTAGCAGATTTTATAATATGTTCGTCACCTACTTTGTCGATCGCTTCTTCGCTGTAGTTTTTTAACTTGCGATTTAAATCTTGTTGGATGCGATCAATTTCGCGATCAATGCTTTCAAGTTTATCTTTAGCTATATCGTATTTAGTTTGATACTCCCTAACTATTTTTTTGCTTTCTTCTACTGCTTCAATCAGCTTTTGATAATCCTCGGGAGAAGCAGCATTAGCCAACTGAGTTTCAACATTATCTATTGTCGTAGTTAATTCTTTAATTTCTCCGACAATTTTTTGAGATATATTTTTTTCTAAAGATAAGCGGTCTTGAGGAATGCTCGCTAACTGGTGAAGTTGCTGGTCTGTCAGCTTTAAATAACTATTTTCTCCATTTTTTAGGGAATTAGTAATTATTTCATTTTCGCGATTTATAAAACAATTAATTTGATCGATCAATTCTATTGATGAGCCAAGATCTTGTAAATACAAGATTAGTTTTCGCTCTCTCTCTTCTATAATTTCCTTAGATTGTTTAAACTGCTTAAATTTAGTTTCTTGTTGTGCTTGTTGATTAGCGCCTTCTATTAAGGGCGTAATTAAACCTAAAGGTAAGCTACTATCTGCTAACTTAACTAACTCTTCTCTTTTATTTTCTAATTGACTATTAAGCTTTTTAATTTCTACTTCAATTAATTCTCTTTTCGCTGCAATACTACCGCCTTGCTTATTAAATTTAACTGTAGCGCGATCGCGTTGTTTATAAGCTTGTTTTAATTGATGATCTATTTCTATATATTGTTTATTTAACTGCTTTCTATTTTGCTTTTTTCCTGCTAATTTTGCTTCAATTTCTTCGATAGTCAACAACTGTTTTTTACTAGCGATCGCTTTGCGCTTACGGTTAACTAACACTGATAAATCGACAGCTAGTTTCTCTGCCAATTCCAATCCCAACAAATTATTAATCGCTTCTACTACCGTAGGAGGAGGAGTCTCTAATTCAGCTAACTCTTTAACCTGTTCTCCATCAAATAAAAACAAATTAGAAATACCCAAAGGTAGAATACTTTCGATATACTCATCCCAATACTTTTCTAGGTTAGTATCAAATCTAGCTTCTCTTTCAATACTAAGACTGTCCTTACCGTCTTTAATATTTTTATTCCAAGCCCGAATAATTCTAAACTGTTGCCAATGCCCTTCAAAAACATCTTCAAAAGACAACTCTATTTTAGTATTACTTCCAGATTGAGCTTGAGAATTGATCGACTGCAATAAAAACTCACTATAACTTAAATTACCCCTACTAGAGCATCTTGCTCTTTGCCCATATAAAGCTAAACGAATAGCATCCATCAAGGTAGTTTTGCCACCACCATTCATCCCACCTAATAATACAATAGGACGAATAGTCTCATTATTTGTAGGACGCAAATTAATTATCTGTCTTCCTGCATACGCACCAAAATTTTCAATTACTAATTCAGTAAAAATCATTTATCATTGACCATTGAATATTTACCACTGAACATTAAATATTTACTTGTTTTCAGTAGCAAATTTTATACTTGCCCAGTTAGCTTGATTGTCTAATTTAGAATTATTTTCAGGCTTAGTCAACTGCTCTACTTTCTCTACTACAGCCTCAATATTACCTTGTTCAACTGCAGTTTTTAATTCATATTTCTGATGAGCATTAGCGATCGCTTCTTCCTGATTTCTAGAACTAGTATCAAAACACTTTTCCAAACTATCGTAAATACCCAAACGACGATTCTTTACCTTAAATTGTCTTTCTGTATCTAATAGCTTCGCCATCAATTCCAAGTGCATCTCATTATCACATATTTCTTCTAATATTTCCCACTCATCACTACCTATTGTCTTCTCCTCCGCACCAAGTCTAATATCCTTAAATATTTCTCCCGTCACTTCTTGATAAATAACTGGAAGGCGATCATCAAACTCATGCTTTTCTTCTAGCCAAATACGACGAATCTCGCTTAATTCTTCAGGGGTAATTAAATTAATATCTTTAAAATCTTGTGGCGCATTTTGTCTGACTTCAACTTGTGCTGACAGTACCCGCCTTAACCAAGTTTCTCGCCATTTTTTAGTATAAGGTCCAGGAATAGGTTCAATCGAAGTTTCACCTTCTTTATTACTACGTTCAAATAATTGGACATTGCCATGAAGACGACGAAAATCTCTCCTATGGCGATCGCTTTTTACTTCCAAATCATTACGAATATCTAGTAAAGGCTGTAACCACTCCTTCTCTTCATCATTCTGAATCATTGCCTCCATTGACTTGTCTTTACTTACCATCGTGCATACCCAACAGCCAAAACGAGAGTCTCCACAACTAGGAGTAGATGTATCAACTACCATCGGGCATTCATTATCAGCAGTAGCCCCACGATACATCGCAAATAAATCCTGATTGTTTCCACCCCAAGGATTATCCCACTGCATTAGGTACATCCAAACCTCATTAGTACTCCAGTCTTCAATAGGAGTATAAACTAGCGAGTTAGGTAAACTAGCATTTGGGCTAAGGCGATCGCGTACTCTTTTAGCTTCATGTTTTTTCATGGTTGCAGCACGTTTAGCACTCTCGGCTTTGCGAGTACCTAAAACTAATATTGTTTCCCCATGTGAACGAACCGTTTGTCTGATAAATTGGTTGGCTGGTTTGATCTTCATTCTCTCCGTACACCACCGAAACTGATTTCTCGGCGAGGGATAACCTTTCCCCATTAAACAAACCCAAAAAGAATTTTTAACCTCTGGATGAAGCAAATTTGCTTGAAACGGCATTTCCTTTTCTATTGCTGCGTGATCCAGTTTTTTAATCGAATTTCTCACCCAGGCAGAAACGATGGGATTTTCTACAAGCGTATCAGTAGAGATTACGTAAACAGTTTTAGTTCTTTTTTCTAAAGGTAATGTTGCGATCGCATTCCAAATCAATTGTAGTATACAAGAACTGTCTTTGCCCCAAGAAACACCAATAATCCACGGTATTTCATCTTGGCAATATAACTCCTGAATTTCAGCAGTAAGAAATCTGATACTTTCTATAAAGTCAGAAGTATCACGCTTATCTAATTTATTTTTTGTCTGTTTTGTCAAGCTCATTCCCTTTAAAATGCTAAAGCAAAGGCGTTGTTAACACTACATTATCCTAGCGACAATTAAACATATCTTTCAAAGAACTTTAATTTTTGATGTTCTTTATGGGAATACTTATAGTGTAAGCAAAAATATTTCAACAAGGAGAATGTATTAGTGTCATGGCTTTACGGAAATAATGTGGTGCAAAGGTTAGGAGAAAACGCTTTTTTATACGATTTATCAAAAATTCGTACTGTTTCAGCTATCTTAAGCCGTATTCCAGATAATATGTCAGGAGTATATGCTTGGTATAGAAATTTTAATATAGATGCTGCTGCACATAATAATCCAGAAGCATTTGTTTCTAATATTCTTCAAGAATTATACAAGCCTCATTGTGTCACTAGAGAAACTCGTCTTCCTCCATCTCATAGATTGATTATTAAGCCAGAAACAGTACTTTCTCAACGAAAACAAGAAGCTTTGAAATATTATGCTGATCATCCTCATTTTCGAGAGCTTTTAATTACTCTGCTAAACAATTGCTTATTCTTTCAGCAACCATTATATATAGGAAAAGCTATTAACTTAAGAAAAAGAATTAGTAATCATCTTGGTGTGGAAAGCATTTTGAGAAAAAGACTAAACGACGCCGAACACGATCTAGAACAATGTAGGCTACTAATCTTAGGTTGTTCAGAAAATATGAATTCCTCTACTTCGGAAAATATTGAAATAGAAGAAGAAAAAAATGAAAGTGAATTTTCGCAACTAGAGCAAGAAGCTTTAATTGAAGATATCTTATCTAAATTATTCTTACCATCGTTTACTATTAATTATGGATAATTAATTATGCTCATCATTTCTAAAGAAGAAAGTGACAATAAATTTAACAGACCATTATATGGGCTAAAAGGTCAATATACTCTATCAGAAGGAATATCTTTACCTTATTTCTTATGTACAATGCCTATTGAAAGAGTAATTAATGAACTAAAAATTGCAGAGCAAGTACCACCCTCTTTAGAAGCAGAATGGTCACTTAAAGAACTTTTTCAAAGAGAAATAGATGAAGATAGAGTTGTAGATGATATTATCAAAAGCTATCTATTAGAACCGAAAAAAATAAAGTTTTTCAATGCTATTACTATTGTTCTAATGCCCAAAGGTACAGATCAAAAAATTAAAGATAAATTTCAAGATCTTGAAGAAGATTCACCTCCACCTATTCCTTGGGATGGTAACGATGAAGATGACAAACAGTGGAATCATCCGAAAGCAATAAAAGCAGATTTTGGAGGTGTGCAATTTGTTTCTATTGAGCAATCAGCACGTTTACGTTGGGATGAAAATAAAGTGTTAGCTGTTGCAGTTGATGGGCAACATCGTCTTTGGGCATTACGTACATTTAGAGAAAATGAAAAATTTCGTGGTGGAACTTTAAGAGAAACGGAACAACAAACACAAATTCCCATAATATTCATTTTACTGAATCCCAAAGCTGGTTTTGTTAACAACCAGGATCAAGTAAACCACTCAATTAGAAGTATTTCTCGCGAACTTTTTACAGACTTAAACAAAAATGCCAAAACTGTAGATAGAGCGAGAGAATTAATACTTGATGATAAAAGTATTCATGCAAGATGCGTCAGAACTTTACTAACAGAAGGTACTTCTCAGGATGCACAAGATTTACTGCCTTTATCTTTAGTACGTTGGCAAGACGATGTTAATAAATTTGAAAATTCTTATTATCTTAATTCTTTAGTTCATCTCGATCTTTTGGTTAAGGCTTTATTAGATTTAAAAGAACCAAAAGATCCGATGGAAGAAAGACATATTAAATCCTTTATAAAAGATATTAATCTAACTCTTGGTATTGAGGGGAAAGAAGTTGAATATAAAGGGCGTACTTTAACTCAGTATTATGAAGAAGATTGTCGTGATGCAGATGGCAATCCTGAAATTCCTTTTTCAAGATTACCAGAATACTACCTTGAATCTGCGCTTAAAGGCTTTAAAAATAATTTTCGCCCTTGGTTGATAAAGTTACTAATAGACTTTAAGCCATATCGTGATTTATTAGCATATGCAAGAGAAAAAAACCTTATTGAAGGGGTGTTTGGTCAATATCAAGCTCAAACTACTAAACACAAAAGTATGCTTAAGAGAGAAAAGATTGCAATAGATAGTGACTGGTTTAAGCGAGAAATAGTTACACCAGAAAAAGATATTGCTAAAATGAAAGAAAATCAATGGGCTTTTAAAACAATTTTTCAAAAAGCCATAGTGCGTTTGGGTAAAATTGTGGAATTTGAAAATAAAGGTGAAGACAAAAATCTGGGTAGTATTGAAGACGTATTATTTTGTTTGAATGATTTATACAATAGAAGAATCCTAGAAGTTCGACGAAACATCCCAAATTTAAAATCAAGTTTATGGACTTTTATTGCTTTAAATCGAGGCAATCAAAAAATCAAAGTTAGTAAAATTGTAGAAGATAAAATTTTTTCTATTTTGTTACTTTGGTATTATGGAACTCGTAAATTACAACAAGATAAACAACAAGGTAAAGCAATACTTACCAGTCGCGAACTTTTAAGATTTTTTAGAGGCGAAACAAATAAAGCTGAATGGGCTGGTTGTACTGATGCTTACAATACTCTAAAGAAAGGATTTAGCGGACAAAATTTTTATGATCTGTATGGAAAAGAAAAAGATGAATTAACCCCAGATCAACAAAACAAATTAATTAGGCAACATTTTTCTAAAGTATTAGCTGCTGGAATTCCAGAGTTAGCAAATAAAGTTGATGAGCCTTCTTTGGAAGATGAAGAATTAGATTGAACTTTGATTCGTTTCTATATTGCGATCGCTTACTCTATAAACCAAGTAAAAGCGAGCGCTATCACACAAAAGTTCAATTAAAGTAGCCGACTTTTAAGAAAAGGAATATAAAAATTATGAATTAAATTATTGCGATCGCTACGATAATGATCTTGAACATAAATATTTTTAAAATTCAATTTGATAAATATAAATAATAATTGTAATAAATACCATCATTATACATTTTTAAATATTGTAATATCTTCCCATCTCAAACCAAAAATAAATACCCCTCAATTATAAGATCGAGGAGTATGAAATTGACAAAAAATAATAAACTATTGCTTTTGTTTCTTTTTATTATTCTGACCACTAGAAATATTAGAAGAATTCCGATTACTATTCATTCTATGTTGATTTAGGCGATCGGGATAACCCATGATTGCTATAGTGTTGCTTTTCATATCTTTTTCTATTTAAAAAAACTAAATTTTGAAACTAATTCTTAATTGCAGAACTATTATTTTGCTTAAGTTCTTATATTTTAAGAAAAGCTGAAGTGATGCACCATGATCTTAATCACTCAAGATATTAGTTTTAATGCCAAGTAAAGCTATTTAAGTCTTAAAGTAGAAAATTTACTGATGTTCCAAACCCACAACATCGCTAATATTATCTAAACCTTGTTTATCCAATTTAGCTAACAAACCTGATAGTACTTGCCTAACCATCCAAGGACCTTCATATACCCAACCAGTATATACTTGCAATATACTTGCCCCTGCAATGATTTTTTCCCAAGCATCTTCAGTATTAAAAATACCACCAACCCCAATAATCGGTAATTTACCCCCAGTTTCTTGATAAATAAAGCGAATAACCTCAGTGGCTCTTTCCCTCACTGGTAAACCGCTAATTCCCCCTGCTTCATCTTGAATGCTGTTACCAGTTTCCTTAAGAATTTTCGTGTTTAGACGATCGCGACGAATAGTAGTATTAGTAGCAATGACACCAGCAAGATTATAATTAGTTGCCAAGTCTAAAATATCTTTGATATCCTCCCATTCCAAGTCGGGCGCAATTTTAATTAAGATTGGTTTACCTTGAGTATTGGCTGTCTGTAAGCCTGATAAGATAGGCTCTAGCTGTTCTCCTCCTTGGAGCGATCGCAACCCTGGGGTATTAGGGGAACTAACATTAATTACAAAGTAATCTGCTACATCCTGTAGATATTGAAAACTGCCTACATAGTCGGCTGCTGCATCTTCTAAAAGTGCTGACTTGGATTTACACAGGTTAATCCCAATCGGAATAGTGCGGGGTTGTCGCTTCCAGGTTTGGGCTAAGGTATCCGCCATTACTGCTGCACCAAGATTGTTTGCACCCATGCGATTGAGTGCTGCTTGATCTTCGGGTAAACGAAACATACGGGGGCGGGGGTTTCCTGGTTGAGAATGAAGAGTTACCGCGCCTAATTCGGCAAAACCAAAACCAAAACTACTCCATATTCCTGCTGCTGTACCATCCTTATCAAACCCCGCAGCCAACCCAAAAGGATTGTTAAAATCTAATCCCCATAATGTTTGCTGTAAACGCTTATCTGCAACACAAAAAGACTTTTCTAATTGCTTAATTGCCAAACTACCCCATACAGAATGACGGTTGATTTCTAGGTTATTTAGCGTCTTGAGCATCTGACGATGGGCGGTTTCAGGATCGCTTTTAACTGAGGAAAGTAAGAGAGGATAAAGAGGTTTGGTAAAGTTAAGCATTTTTATGTTTGATGATTTATAATTAATTACCGTTGTCCATGGTCAATTCTGCTTGCAAGCGATCTAATTCTTCGCGATCGCGTTTTAATTCTTGTTCTAATTCTTGTAATTGTTCGCGACGAGTTTCAATCTCTAATGCGCGACGATTTAACTCCAAATTATGGGCGGTTATTTCCTGTCGCCATTGCTCAACTTTGTCTTGTTCAGTTTGAATAAACTGAGGATTAATCGCATTTTTGGTAAGATGCTGTTGCAAAATACTCAACACCCACTCTTTGGCATTTTGGATACTCACGATTTGTTGATTTTTATCTATTTCTACCAATACCAAAACTCCATCACACAAAGAGCTTTCCTTAGTTAAAAGTAAAATATCGGAGTTATTTACTAACCAAACATACTCCGATTCTTGACGTGCAAGTAGCTGTAGCTGTATTTCACCTGACTCAGGATCAACTTCAACTTGCGCTAGGTAAATCATGATTATAGTTATTTATCATTGAGCATTCAATATTTATCAATTAAAACTGCTTTTGTCAGCATATTGATTTACAGACTAACAAAAGCATTAAGATAAATATTCAGTGTTGATTAATTTAATACATTAATAATACTGTTACTGCAAACGATCCAAACGTTCCTTTAGTATTTCTGCTTGTTTCTGGGCTTCTGCAAGATCGTTTTTGGCACCCTGAATTACACTGTCGGGGGCTTTATTTACAAAACCAGGATTATTTAAACGTCCAGTCAAAGATTTGAGATCTTTTGCTACTTTATCTAATTTTCGCTGTAACTTAGCTTGAAGCGCATCTACATCTACTAAACCCGTCAAAGGAATTAATACTTGTATTGTACCTGTTACCCCTGCAATAACTTGTCCTGGATCTTCTAAAGTATCAGTAATTATAAGTTCTCCTACTTTACCAATATCTTCAATATAGGCTGTAGTAGATTTGAGCAACTCAATTTCTTGGTCGCTTTCGGTTTGCAGGATGACCTTAATTTTTTCCCCTGGCTTAATTACCGACTCCGCCCGTAAATTACGAATAGTGCTAATGGTATTAAACAACAAATCAAAGCTTGTTTCTAGTTCGGGATTAACCAAATCTTCAATGACTTCGGGATAACTCTCTCCAGCAAGATTCAATTTGCCATCTGTTTTAGTTAAAGTTTGCCAAATCTCCTCTGTGATATGAGGCATAAAAGGATGTAATAACTTAAGTATCCCTTCGAGAACATAACCTAATGTTTGTTGGGCTACCAAACGAGAAGTCGAACCTTCATCTTCCCAAAGACGAGTTTTAACTAACTCAATATACCAATCACAAAAATCATTCCAGATAAACTCATATAAGCCTTTGGCAGCTTCTCCCAAACCATAAGATTCAATATTATTTCTAGTTTGGATCACAGTTTGATAAAAACGAGACAGTAACCATTTGTCTACCAACTCTAAAGATGCCGTATCTGGCTGTCTTAATTCTTGGGGAGTTTTACCCTGAAGATTCATCATTACGAACCGCGAAGCATTCCACAATTTGTTAGCAAAATTACGGGAAGCCTCTACGGATGCAGATTCTTGTTTTTTGCGATCGTAATCAAAGCTAATATTTTGTCCCGCGCCGACAACTTTAGTAATCAAGGTGTAACGCAGGGCATCTGCACCATATTTATCGATCATCAATAAAGGATCGATCCCGTTACCTTTCGACTTGGACATCTTTTGCCCGTTTTCGTCTAATACAAGCCCGTGAATATAAACATCATCAAAGGGCATCTTGTCGGTAAAGTGTCCTGCCATCATGGTCATGCGGGCTACCCAAAAGAAGATGATGTCAAAGCCCGTAACTAAAGTAGACGTGGGATAATATTTACTTAAATCCGCAGTTTCATTAGGCCATCCCATTGTCGAAAACGGCCATAACCCAGAGGAAAACCAGGTATCTAATACATCTGGATCTTGTTCTAGTTTAATACCATCGCCGTATTTTTCTTTTGCCTGACTTTCTGCTTCAGCTTCATCGAAAGCCACAACAAAGGGCGTGTTATCTTTGATTTCTCCCTCAGTTTCCGAGATTACATACCAAGCAGGAATTTGATGCCCCCACCATAGCTGGCGGGAAATACACCAGTCTTTTAACTTAACCAACCAGTCGCGATATACCTTCTTCCATCTGTCGGGGACGTAGTTAGGGGAATTCTCATTATCTAAACTAGCTAAAGCCTTGCTTGATAATGGCTCAATTTTGACAAACCACTGAGTTGATAATAAAGGTTCTACTGGTACTTTACCGCGATCGCTGTAGGGAACGCTATGGCGATAGTCTTCAATCTTAACTAGATTACCCAACTCATCTAGTTTCTTAACGACATTCTTGCGGGCAACAAAGCGATCCTGCCCTTGAAACTCCCCTGCATTCTCATTGAGACTGCCATCCTTATTCATGATATTAATCATGGGTAGGTTATGGCGTTTGCCCATCTCAAAGTCATTAGGATCGTGGGCTGGTGTTACCTTAACACAACCAGTCCCAAACTCCATCTCCACAAACTCATCGCCAATGATCGGAATTTCTCGCCCAACTATCGGCAAAGTTAGTGTTTTACCAATATAATCCTTATAGCGATCATCATTAGGATTTACCGCAACTCCCGTATCCCCCAACATTGTTTCAGGGCGAGTAGTAGCTACTTCCATGTAACCGCTACCATCAGTTAAAGGATAGCGGAAGTGCCACAGATGCCCATCAACCTCTTGATTTTCTGCTTCCAAATCCGATACCGCAGAAAGGGATGCAGGACACCAGTTAACTAAATAATTACCGCGATAAATCAACCCTTCCTCGTAGAGTTCAACGAATGCTGTCTTCACCGCCTGAGATAAACCCTCATCCATCGTAAATCTTTCTCTCGTCCAGTCGGCAGATACACCCAGACTCTTTAACTGATTAATAATTGTCGTCCCAGACTCCTCTTTCCAAGCCCAGGCTTTCTCTAAATATTTTTCTCGCCCTAAATCCTCACGGCTTTTACCTTCGGCTTTAATCTGCTTATCAACAATAGTGCTTACTGCAATACTGGCATGATCCGTTCCTGGCAACCATAAAGTATTACGCCCAATCATACGATGATAGCGAATCAAAGTATCGATCAGCGCGCTTTCAAAAGCGTGTCCCATGTGCAAACTCCCCGTAACGTTGGGAGGGGGAATAACAATGCAATAGGGTTCACCGCCCGCGTTAGGATCGGCTTTGAATACTTCCTTATCCGCCCAGTATTGCTGCCATTTGGCTTCGGTTTGTTTGGGATCGTATTGAGTGGAGAGATTCGTGTCAGTTGCGGTCATGTGACTAGCAGTGGAGTTGGGTTAGAGAGCAATTTCTTATTGTATATTCATTGCCGTCACTCTTGCTAATTGGTTAATCAAGTTGTGGTGGGTATAGCTTGTTTCTCTCGCCAAGGCGCAAAGACACAAAGGATTGAAATTTAATTCATACTAAGCAAAGTAGGTAATATGCTCAAGCAATTCATAAAACCATCAATCCTAATTATAAAACTATATTCTTGTATGTTCTCTGGCACTGCAATTTTTGCTACATCTGTAAATGGATTAGTACTGTAGCCAGTAGAAACATTTTCAAATACATTTATAACGTAGAAAAAAGGATAACTAATTGCTTGTTTAAATAGGTTGTTAGGATCGAGATCGTCAACAATCATTTTTTTAAATTCAGGATTTGTTATGTATATATCTTTAAAAGGATTAACATGACGCCACCAATCTTCCCCGCAATAGCTATATGACCAGTCAGGATTAGAACAATATAGTCTACTGGGTTGAAATTTGATAGTTAATCCAGAATTATCCTCATCTATATGAGGTTGTTGTATTTTGATAGCTTTATCATTTCGTTCATAGTAACGAATGACATCTTCTTTTAAACCTTCTTCTAACCACTCTTTTACAAAAATATCTTGTTCCTCTAAAGATAGATCGTAAAAATTTTTATCTCTGTTATATGCCTCAAAATCAAGAGTGATGAAATCTGATAAATTTCTAGTAGAATATTGTGCATCTATTAATATTTCTTTCATCAGTTATTATTTCCTTTTATTTCAGCTTATTATTGAAAATAGATTATTTGTTTTTTAAAAAAAATAACCACAGCGATTATGTATAACAACTGTGGTTTCAATCTGCTAAAAATTTTATTACTTCATGCTATTAAAAATAGTTTTCAAAAGGCGCTTTTGAATAGCTGGTGTTTTTAGCATTTTCTTGTCTGCACTGAATGATTGCAAATCGAAAAACTGCACATCGTATTTAGTGCCAATATTGAAACCACTAGCTTTAAAAATAGCTTCGTATTCTTTTGGCACTTTAATATTTTCAATCCAGTATTCACCAAAAACTGTTTTATTATCAAAAAAAGCAATACCTAGATTGCCTTTTTTATAACGAAAAAATTTAATCTGTCTTACCTGACGCTGTTTGATACCCGATACATCAGAAACCAGATCGGCTGCACCAAATATCATTCCTAAATCGAACATTATTCTATAACCTTATTAAATAACTATTTACTAGTTTATTAACTCGATTATTTTATCAGTGCGATCGCGATCTCAATTAAATTAAATGATGTTTCCATTCTCTAAACTGTAAAGATCGGGTTCATCATTGAGAAAATTAAAAACCTTACTATTTTCCGCTAAAGCAATCATTTCTTGCTGTGAAGGATAAGGCTGATTAGTATATAACTTTTCTTTTAAAAGCGCTCGCTCGCTCTTTGAAAGAAATTGAATAACCTGATATATAGATTCAACAAGCTGAGTATTCATATAATTGTTTCACTGTAGCCAATATATTCAAGTTTAATATTTTTAATTGCTTTCAAGTCAATTTATTGGTGATGCGATGAGCTTATAGTATTACTGCGATCGCACTTTTGAAGAGATTAAAGAATAAGCGATCGCCTACTTGAAACAATCCAGTTGCATTACTTAAAAAGTTAAAATTAAAATAACTCTCAGTTAGCTCAAAAATCAGATTAATACTGAATTAGTCTGGCATTTAGCTTGCTTGCTAAACCTAGCGCACCCCAACGCATTATCTCATTATGATTCCAAGCGAGTAGTGGCTTGAGAGCAAAAGCGAGAAAACTTATGGCTTTTTGAGTGGTCTTAACATCCCAATTATATTGAACCGTTGTTGTTCCTGCTTCTTCGTTAAAAGTCCATTTGCCTCTGCCTTGCAAATCTCCAGATGCTATCAATTCAATAAATTTGAGATTCTCTACCGCAATAGTTTTAGAAGTCATGCATAGTTTATAAGGTAATACACCTTTCCAAGTTTGTTCGGAGAGAAAACCAATTCCATTGGAATCTCCTCGATCTAAAACCTCGATGCTGACTACTGCTTTCCATCAACTAGGCAATTCTTCAATATTACAAATGATATCCCAGACTTATTGCAAAGGTGCTTCTATTTTCCAGACAGTGACAAAATTGTATTCGTTGACTGGCATAATTGTTCGATTATTAATTCTGAGTTTATTATTGTTTCAACTACAGGTAGTGGTTGGTTTTATTAGCAGTCAAACTATAGTCATCTGAAAATGATACTACCATGCCGAAAATTCCTGACTACAATTGCGCCCTAATCCTAATTTTTAAAATAAGATTAAAATAATAAGATGATCGCCATATTTAATAAAGTTAACTTTATCGATATGTTTAATTCAAAAATGCTCATTTAATTTAAAAACTTTGGTCTAGCTTCCCCATTACTTTTCAAAATATCTTCTAAATCTTGCCACTTCTCCTGTTTAATCAAATCGATTATGCTATCTAAATTATCCCGATAACTATAAAGCGATCGCAATAATTCCTGGCGGTTGTATTTTGCCATCATTACCCCTAATTCTGCATTACCCCCTCCTACCCTACTTGTGTCGCGAAAACCAGAACTAGCCAAAATTTGCGCTAAATCAAGAGTGTTAGATTCTTCTTGCAAACAAGTTCTAATTAAACTCGCGCTAATCATTACTGGTAAATGAGAAATAGAACTAACTGCGCGATCGTGAATCTTCGCATCGCAGATATAAGGAATAGCACCAAGATCTAAAGCGATCTTTTTTAGTTTTGCTACATCTTCTGCATTATTTTTATCCGTGGGAGTAAAAACATAAGCAGCACCTGTAAACAAATTAGGGATGGCTGCATTGATGCCACTTGATGATGTGCCAGCCATCGGATGTCCTCCGATAAATCTCGACCATAATTTGCTACAACTTTTGACTACAGGGTATTTTACCGAACCAACATCAGTAATAATAGTATCGGGATTAAGATAAGGAATAATTTGTTCAACGAGCGAAGAGATTGCAGCAATAGGGCTACACACTATAACTACCTCTGCATCTGACAAGGCGGTAAAATCTTGACTGGCGCGATCGACAATACCTTTGTCTAAAGCAATTTTACAGGTATCCTCGTGACGAGAGATGCCAATAATATAGTGTTCTTGCGATGAGGCTACGCCTCCGCTGCGCGATCGTAGATCTATCCCTAATGAGCCACCAATCAAACCCAGACCAATAATCCCAATTTTCATCTTTGATTTTACTTTGATTACATTCTTAGTCTTTCATAAAATAATCCTTGATTGTTGACAATTTAATCTCGATAAACCTTCTAATTTCAACTGTATCTAGTCATAAAAATAAATACAGTTGAATATGTAAAGAGATGCAAAGAAAAGATCGCGATCGTCTGCTAATTACTAAGACAAGTTAAAGAATGCGAGACAAGATTGGGGATCGTTTTAGGATAACTAGCGTAAAGTAGAAAACAGGAGCATTTTTAATTGCCAAAAACTTTTAAATATAGTAAAGACAAGCATTTATAATAATGACCTTATTAAGATAATCGCTGAAGCTGTTATTTTAGCGAAGTAAACCTCAAAAATTATTGCCCTCCCTTCAAAATATATTATATTGCTGAAAATTAGCTCATAAAAGTATAACTGTGAGTATTAGTTTCAGAGTACTTATATTGTTTGGATAGTCCACATTATCAAGGAGAATACATGACTGCAACCGTCGATAGACAAGTAGAGGATAATCAACAGCCTGAAGATCGTAGAGAAGGTCCTCGTAAAATTGGGATCCCTAAAGAAATATACCCCAATGAGTGTCGTGTAGCTGCTACTCCCAATACCGTTAAAAAACTGCAAAAACTAGGGTTTGAAATCTTAGTAGAAACTAACGCGGGGGCATCTGCTAACTTTAGCGATCAAGCTTATCAAGAAGCAGACTGCACAATTATTGCCGATGCTGCATCTGTTTGGTCAGAAGCAGATATTATCCTCAAAGTTCGCGCTCCCGAAGATTCAGAAATCGAAGTGATGCCCGAAGGTAAAACTATTATTAGCTTTATCTGGCCCGCACAAAATGAAGAATTGTTAAATAAGCTAGCAGATCGCCAGGTAACAGCGATCGCCATGGATGCAGTACCTCGTATTAGTCGCGCCCAAAAAATGGACGCACTATCTTCAATGGCTAACATTGCTGGTTATCGTGCAGTAATTGAGGCTGCTAATAACTTTGGACGTTTCTTTACAGGACAAATTACCGCTGCGGGTAAGGTTCCTCCTGCAAAAGTAATGGTGATTGGTGCTGGTGTAGCAGGTTTAGCCGCTATTGGTGCAGCGAGAAGTCTGGGCGCGGTAGTACGTGCTTTTGATACTCGTCCTGCGGTAAAAGAACAGGTAGAAAGTCTCGGTGCAGAATTTCTCGAACTAGAGTTTGAAGAAGACGGTACGGGTTCTGGTGGTTATGCCAAAACCATGAGTAAAGAATTTATCGATGCAGAAATGGCACTGTTTAGAGAACAGGCTAAGGAAATCGATATTATTATCACTACAGCACTTATACCAGGAAGACCAGCACCTAAATTGATTCTTACCGATATGGTCGAGATGATGAAAGAAGGTTCTGTAGTTGTTGATTTAGCAGCGGAACAGGGTGGTAACTGTGAAGTGACCAAACCCAATGAAGTTTATAAATATCACGGTGTAACTATTATTGGTTTGACCGATTTGCCTAGCCGTATGGCTGCTCAATCGAGCCAACTATATGGTACAAACCTTTGGCACTTACTCAAAGACATGGGTGGTGCAGAAGATTACAAGGTAGACTACGAAGATCAAGTAGTGCGCGGTGCATTAATTGTTCACGAAGGTAAAGTGACTTGGCCTCCACCAAAAATCGAAAACCCTTCTCCTACTCCTCCTCCCAAAGCAAAAGCAGTAGTGACTCCTGTAGCTGCTGAGGAGAAAAAATCTAGTAACGGTATGCTGTGGGTAATCGTTGCAGGTTTGGCACTGCTGGGCATTGGTATCGGTGCGCCTACCTCTTTCTTATCTCACTTTACCGTCTTTGTCTTAGCTTGCTTTATCGGCTATCAGGTAATTTGGAACGTTTCTCCAGCTTTGCATACTCCCTTGATGAGTGTGACCAACGCAATTAGCGGGATCATTATTTTGGGGGGTATGTTGCAGATTTCAGGAGAAATTACTTCCCCTTCAGTAATCCTGGGGGCGATCGCAATTCTGGTAGGAACAATTAATATTTCTGGTGGCTTCCTTGTTACCCAACGGATGCTTAAAATGTTCCAGAAATAATCAATCTATACATACACATCATCATGAATATTGTAAGGGCGAACGACCGTTCGTCCCTACGGTTAATTATCACAGAAATACATCATCAATATGACAAATAATCTTGTGGCGGTTGCTTATATTGCAGCCAGTGCCTTATTTATTCTCAGCCTGGGAGGACTATCCAACCAGGAAACAGCCCGTCAGGGTAACACGTTCGGAATCATCGGTATGGCGATCGCTTTTATCGCTACTGCCCTTAGCGCCCAGGTCAATGGTTACGGTGTTTTGCTTGCTGCGATCGTACCTGGTGCTATCATCGGCTCAATTTTGGCAGCGAGAGTTGCCATGACTTCTATGCCCGAACTCGTAGCTATTTTGCATAGCTTTGTTGGTTTGGCTGCGGTATTAGTTGGTTTAGCTACCTATCTTCAGCCAGAAAACGGCTTGACTGGTGTTGAAGCTACTATTCACGAACTAGAAATCTTTATCGGTATCTTCATTGGTGCGGTTACCTTTGCTGGTTCGGTTGTAGCCTTTGGTAAATTGAATGGTTCTTTCGGTAGCAAACCTCTAATGTTACCAGCACGTCACCTAATCAACATCGGTTTACTAGTTGGTTCGGTAGTTCTTGGTTTTCAGTTCATGGGAACAGAAAACGGCTTACAACCTTTGTTAATCATGACTGGTTTAGCCTGTATTCTTGGCTTCCTACTCGTCATGGGTATCGGTGGCGCGGATATGCCTGTAGTAATCTCGATGCTTAATAGCTATTCAGGTTGGGCTGCTGCTGCTGCTGGTTTCATGCTTTCCAACGACGTACTAATCGTAACTGGTGCATTGGTTGGTAGTAGTGGTGCAATCCTCAGCTACATCATGTGTGAGGCAATGAACCGTTCCTTCCTTAGCGTCATTCTTGGCGGTTTTGGTGAAGGTTCTGGCGCTGCTGCACCTACTGGTGAAGCAAAACCCATGGGCGAAGCTACTGCTACTAACGTCGAAGAAGTTGCCGAACTGCTTAACGATGCTAAAAGTGTGGTTATCGTACCTGGTTACGGTATGGCAGTTGCACAAGCACAGCACTCCGTTTCTGACATCACTAAAATCCTCCGCAAGCGCGGTAAAGAAGTCCGTTTTGGTATCCACCCCGTAGCAGGAAGAATGCCTGGACACATGAACGTATTGCTAGCAGAAGCTAATGTACCCTACGACATCGTGTTAGAAATGGACGAAATCAATGACGATCTCTCCAACACCGATGTAGTTTTGGTTATTGGTGCAAACGACACCGTTAACCCTAGTGCCTTAGACGATCCTACTAGCCCCATTGCAGGTATGCCCGTAATGGAAGTCTGGAAATCACAGAACGTTGTGGTAATGAAGCGTAGTCTTGGTATCGGTTATGCAGGGGTAGATAATCCTCTGTTCTACATGGATAACAACCAGATGTTATTTGGTGATGCGAAGGCTAATGTTAGCGCGTTGTTGAATGAGTTAGCTAAGACTGAGAAGGAATTGGTTGCTGCTTAATTTTGGTTTGATTTGTTTTTGAATCCTCCTAATTTTCCAGGGGGATTTTTTTGTGCAACTTATTTTCTAACAACGAATATAATTATATTATGTAGCTCACAGCAACTTACTTACGGCGATGAACGAATTACAAGAGCTAAGAGAAAAAATAGAACAGCAAGACTATCAAGGGGCGTTGTTAATAGTTAATGAACTAGAAGAAATGTCAGTAGAAGATAAATTAAATAAAATTTATAGCTATGTAGTTATTCTTTTAATTCACTTAATCAAACAAGAAGCCGAAAATAGAACCACTAGTTCTTGGAATAGATCTATTTACAATTCAGTTAAATATATTAATAAAACTAACAAAAGAAGACGTTCTGGCGGTTACTACGCTTCCAATAATATGTTGCAAGAAATAATTGATGAAGCTTACGAACACGCTTTGACAGAAGCATCTTTTGAAGCATTTGAAGGAAAAATGAGTCCGCAAGAATTGGGAGAAAAAGTTAATTCAGATAAAGTTAAACAAAAAGCACTTACTTCTGTTAAAAATTAGTCTGGCGTTTTAAAACGAAGCGATTGTTAGCATAGTTTTGGTATTGGTTATGCAGGGGTTGATAATCCTTTGTTCTATATGGATAATAACCAAATGTTATTCGGTGATGCGAAGGCTAATGTTAGCGCGTTGTTGAATGAGTTAGCTAAGACTGAGAAAGAATTAGTTGCTGCTTAATTTGGTTTGAGTTATTTTTGAATCCTCCTAGTTTTAGGGGGATTTTTTTTTCGCGCAAAGACGCAAAGGCGCGAAGGGGTTATTTGTTTTGTGTTTAAAATTGGAAGAGAAGGAAGCAAAGGGTTTATTTATTTGGAATTGGAAGTTATGTGCAAGAAAAGGGAATTATTTTTATGTGAGTAATTTCTTGTGGTTTTTTATGACTGTCGAAAACGAAGATTATAAACTTGAGATTTTGGAATATGCTATCAATCAATCAATAGATCGGCTTTTGCCTAAAAGCTATGAAGATGCTTTGAGTGTAATTTTTTATAAAAGTAACGAAGTTGTTTGGAGAGTTGCAACAGAGATATATACAAGGAGTGGATATCAAATAGATTTTTCGCTGGTAAAAAGTCTTTTAAATTATAGAATAAAGCCATTACGAATAAAGATTGCAGAAGAAGAAAAAATTAAAGCAGAATTAGAAGCTCAAAGGCGAATCAAGCAAGCCGAAGAGGAAAAAATTAGGAGAGAAAAAGAAACCGAAGAAGCGCGAATCAAAGCCGAGTTAGAAGCAAAGTTAAAAGCGGAAAGACTAGTAATAGAAGCAGAAGAGCAACAAATACTACAACAGTTTAAAGAAGCCAATCCCGATATTGATATAAATAGCTATCGAGAATTAGTAGAGTTTCAAGAGCAAAAACAGTTACAGCAGTTTAAAGAGGCTCATCCTGGTATTTACATAGACAACGATCAAAAATTACTTGAGTTTATTGTAGTTTTTGAAAAGCTTAAAAACATACTTGTAGACAAAGTAGAAATAAAAGAAGAATTAATAACGCTAGATTGCATTTTATTTGAGTGGAATTACTTCGGTAGTAGAGACAATACAGATCTAGATCTTATTGAGTTTGTTATGGCAATTGAAGAAGAATTTGACATTGAAATACCTGATGAAGAGCAAGAAAGCTTTTGGGATTGCAGTTTTGAAAAAATAATTAACTTTGTTTTGCAAAAAGTTTGAATCAGTATCACGCAAAGGCGCAAAGACGCTAAGACGCAAAGAGATTATTTGCTTTGTATTGGGAAATATAAGAAAAGGAAGCAAAGGGGGCTATTGGTGAGAGAAAACGAGATAAGTAGGGAAATTGTGGACGCTGCATTCAAGATTCATACGAGGTTGGGTGCGGGTTTGTTGGAGTCGGTATATGAGGCGGTCATGGCTTATGAGTTAAAGAAGCGTGGGTTGAGGTTGGAGAGGCAAAAACCTATCCCTGTGGTTTATGAAGGAATGCACTTAGGAGAAGGTTTTAGGGCAGATTTTATTGTGGAGAATTTGGTGATTATTGAGTTGAAATCTGTCGAACATATCGCCTCAGTTCATAAAAAACAGCTCCTAACTTATCTTCGTTTAACTGACAAGCGTTTAGGTTTATTGATTAACTTTAATACCGATCTCATCAAAAATGGTATTACTCGTATTGTTAATAACCTGTAAATTTTTAGCGATCTTGCTTTGCGTCTTTGAACCATCGAGATAAGATTGTTTGCTAGGAGCATTAATCGATCGCTCTATTTGTTTAAAACACGAGTTTAAACCCGCTGCAAATTCATTACGAGTAATCGGGCGATTGCCTTGGTAAATGCCGTCACGAAAGCCTGAAATACAGCCATAACGTTCGCTTAAGCTTCTTAATGCTTTATAAGACCAATCTGTAGGAGATACATCCTGTGTTTACGTTGGTTATTTGATTGATGCTGTTTTCTTTATTTTCTTGGGTATATTGTTCGATGCGATCAAGATACTTAGAGAAGAAAATTCTTCAAAATTAATTTGTCCGTCACCGTTAGAATCTAGTGCGTTAACTATCTCTTCTAACTGAGATTCTGTGACCTTTTGTCCGAGTGCCTCTAGAACTTTACTGAGTTCTTCTGTTTCGATTGAACCACTACCATCTCGATCGAATATATCAAATGTCTGTTTTAGCTTAATGTTAGAAGTTGTCATAGAATTTATACATTCAAATTTACCGCTTTTAAAAGACTATCAAAATAACCTCTCTAAATACATTTTTTTTCTCGAAGGTTTGATTTTCAGGTAAATTTCAGATCTTTCTTCTGGTATTGTTGATATTCAATTGAATTACTTAAACTATTGTTTAAATGTAATTAACAATTGATCGTGAATAATTTAATTTCCCTCGATACATTTGATTTGGTTTTGTGTCTGGGGATGATCGCAATTGCGATCGCTTTATCCCTTTGGCAAAGATTAGACTTAGAAAAGCAGTTAGCCTATAGTGCAGGACGTTCCTTGATGCAGCTAATAGCGATTGGCTATGTCTTGGATATTGTCTTTGCGATCGATAATTGGTGGGCGGTATTAGCTATTTTAGGAGTGATGCTAACTATTGCGTCGGTTGTTACCCGCAACCGCATCAACCAAAAGCTTAAGGGACTTTTACCTACAGTAGCTTTATCTCTGGTGGTGAGCAGTCTTTTTACTCTGGCTTATGTCATACTTTTGATTGTGCAACCCGATCGTTGGTATGAACCTCAATATCTGATACCTTTAGCGGGGATGCTGTTTGGTAATGCGATGAATAGCGCATCTTTAGCAGGGGAAAGACTGTTAAATAGTATCAATCAAAATCGTTTAGAAATTGAAACCCATCTTTGTCTGGGTGCTACTCCCGCACAGGCGATCGCAACTTATAAGAAAGAGGCAGTTCGTACTGGTTTGATCCCCATATTAAATAATATGGTGGTAGTAGGTTTGGTTAGCTTACCTGGGATGTTTACAGGGCAGGTGTTGGGGGGTAGCGATCCTCTAGATGCAGCTTCTTATCAAATTCTGATTTTATTTGCGATCGTTTTAACTAACATTATTTCTACAATATTAGTTACTCAAGGTATCTACCAACAATTCTTTAACAAAAACGGGCAATTAATAAGTCAATAAATAATAATCAATTGCTAAGTGGTAATGTAATGTTTTTTAAATCAATGACGTTGCAATTCGTTCGGTAGAGTTTACGGCTTGCGATCGAGAGTAGTCTATTGTAGGGTGGGCAACAAAAACAAATCATTCCATAATTAAGAACAAACTACTATTGCCTATCTAATGAGTTTGACCCCCGAACAACAAGCAGCAGCTTATGCACCTTGCAGCGTGGTAATTACTGCGGGGGCGGGTACGGGTAAAACCCATATGCTGGCGGAGAGATATTTATATTATTTGCAACAGAGAAATTTATCTCCTTTAGAAGTTGTGGCAGTTACCTTTACCGAAAAAGCTGCTACAGAGTTGCGATCGCGTATTCGGACTTTAGTTAGTCAGCGTTTGCCCGAACGTTTCGATTTATTAGCAGAGTTGGAAGCTGCCCAAATTAGTACTATTCACGCTCTATCCTCTCGTATTTGCAGCGAACACTTCGAGTTAATTAAGATTCCTGCCGATTTTCAGGTTTTGGATCGTTTAGAAGGGCAGGTATGGTTGCAAGATGGCTTACAAACCGCCTTGACTAATTTATCTCCCGCAGTATTTCAAGCTATACCCTATTCTAGGTTACAGCAAATATTAAATAAGTTGCTCGACGATCCTTATACTGCAAGTTTAGCTTTGCGTCAGGGTATCCAAGATTGGTCACAATTAATTATTAATGCCCGTAGTGAAGCAGTAAAAATTATTATCAACGAATCTGGGTGGGATAGCAGTCGTACTGTCTTAGAACAACATCAAGGGCAAGTAGGAGATAAGTTAGAAGCCATTCGTACCTCAGTATTGGCTGCAATGACAGATCTAGAAGAGGCAGCCAATATAGATACTGCAGTTGCCACCATCGATCGGGTTAATTTACGAGTTGGCAGTAAAAAGAATTGGCAAGATGATAGTTTGAAAACTGTTAAAGACGCTTTAAAAGTACTGCGGGAAATTGTGAGAAGAGTGATTGCACAAGGTTTACTCGATCTAAAACTAGGAGATGCTGACGAACAGTTAAAACAAGTTTTTCCCGCCTTAAACGAAGCTTACCAAGAAGTAACCAGTTACCTTTCTCGTCTAAAGCTGCAAAACAAAATACTTACTTTTAGCGATCTTGAAATATATGCTCTTGATGCCTTAACTCATGCCCAGGTACAAGAATATTATCGCCAACGGTGGCAGGTATTTTTAGTCGATGAATTTCAAGATACCAATCCCACTCAAGCAGAGTTACTTAATACCTTAACCAGTCAGACAGAATTAACCATTGTCGGAGATATCAAACAGTCGATCTATGGTTTTCGACGAGCAGATATTCGCGTGTTTCAACAGTTTCGCGATCGCATTTTAAAAGGTGGGGGTCAAGAAGTTATTCTTAGTACCAGTTTTCGTACTCATCAAGCTTTAATCGATCGCTTTAATCAAATTTTTGCACCCTTACTTCAGCAAAATCATCAAGATCTTGATGCTTCTCGCGCAGCTACTCCTATTACTGGTGAAGCAGGAAGTAACTATGATTATTTGCGAGTTTTGATCGTGGGCGCTCCTTTTCACCCAGAAGGAGAAGACAAGCCAGCCAAACCCAATAAAGCTCAACGTCAAAGGGTAGAGGCGTTTAATCTGGCAGAGAAGATTAAGCAGATGTTAGATAATAAAGCTCCTGTTTTTGATCGACAAACGCAACAAACTCGCCCCATTCAACCGCGAGATATTGCTATTCTGACTCGTACTTGGCAACCTCTAGAAATATACAGCGAAGCTTTATCCGCCATCGGTATTCCCGTTGCACCTGCAGGGGGTGGTAATTTATTAGCTACCAGAGAAGCTAAGGATGCTAACGCGTTGCTACGATTTTTAGCTAACCCTCAAGACGATATTGCTTTAGTTGCAGTGTTGCGGAGTCCTTTTTTTGCCATTAGCGATCGCCTTTTATTTAAAATAAGACAAGGATTTAAAAAACCAGCTAAAGACAATAATAGCTACTGGTGGCAAGAACTAAAAACTCAAGCTGCTTTATTTGCTGAATTAGAACATCCCGTCAGAGTATTAAACCAATTATTAATCGCTAGTCAGTCTCAAACACCCTCCCGTCTCTTACAAATATGCGATCGCCTAACGGGATATACTGCAGTAATTGCTAATCTTGCTGGTGCAGAACGTAGATTAGCTGATTGGCATGGTTTTAGGCAGCTAGTCAAAGATTTAGAACGGGGTACATATAACTTATTTGGGGTGGTACGCCGTCTTAAGAGTATTTATGAAAATGAAATAGCCGTAACTCGCCCCGTATTAACAGTAAACAATGCTGTCTCGTTGATGACTATTTTTGCTTCTAAAGGTTTGGAATGGGGTTTAGTAATCGTTGCCGATCTCAGTAAAGAACGCCCCCACAACTCTCCCCCAGTTTATTTTGATAGTCAATTGGGAGTGGCAATTAAAGGTAAAAGCGATCGAGGAGAAATACAGAAGCCAGTTCTATATAGTTGGCTAGAATACCAGCAAGATAATCAAGCCAGGGCAGAAGCTTACAGAGTATTATATGTCGCTTTAACTAGAGCGAGGGATTATTTATTTCTTAGTGCAGCCGAACCCTATAAAGGAGAATTAAACCGCTTACAAAAGGGTCTAACTGCTGCTAACATTCCTACTATTACTGTTCCTTACACCGAAGCCAAAGCCCTACCTCCCATTCCCCAAACTCCCGCTATTACCGACAAAGTACCACCCTTATTATTAAACTCGGTGGGTTCGGGATTATCTCAACTTCCCGTTACCGCCTTGACAGATTACGCCCGTTGTCCCCAACGTTTTAAACTACACCTGATTGACGGACATCCTGGGTTAGGAGAAGGTATGGCTTCGGGGATGCAGATCGGGACATTAGTACATAAGGCATTAGAAAATAATCTTACCCAAGCCGAACAATTAGTACCTTTTGCAGAAGGAGAATGGAACACAGAAGTATTTACCGATGCGATCGCTTTAGCCCATAGATTCTTTCAACTACCTATGTATCAACACTTCCGTAATACGGCAGTTGCCAAAGAACAACCAGTTAGCTTACAGCTAGGGAAGCTAACTTTTAATGGTGTAATCGATTTGGTGGGAGATAACTGGATTTTAGATTACAAAAGCGATCGCATTTTTCAGCCAGAGGATCATCGCTTTCAACTTTGGGCTTATGCTCAAGCAATAGGATCTAAGAACGCCCATATTGCTTATTTACGCCACGATCGCATTTATAGTTTTGAAGATCAAAAATTACAGGAGATCGCACCTGAAGCAGAAAACCTAGCTAGACAAATATATTTAGGTAACTATAGCGCTACTCCCACGATGGAAAAATGCGCGGTATGTCCTTACATCGCTTTTTGTAATCATGGGATGATTTGATCGTGACACGCCCTAATATTTTATAGTTTTGGACAAAGTTTTTTGTTGGCATTTTTCGGGCTTATGAATACTATATCCTTGAGCATAATCAATGCCAATTTCAGATAGTACTTGGTGTATTTCTTCATTTTCAACAAATTCAGCAATGGTTTTTATTTTCATTATTTGAGCAATAGAATTAATAGCATCAACAATTGCTCTATCAGAGGGTTTTGTAACAATATTTTTAATTAGACTGCCATCAATTTTCAAATAATCAATTGGTAGATCTTTGAGATAACTAAAAGAAGATAATCCGCTACCAAAATCATCTAAAGCAAATTTAACTTTTAATTTTTTCATAGTAGCAATAAATTTCAGAGCCTGAGGCCATTGGGAGATTGCTGCAGTTTCAGTAATTTCAAAGCAAATATAACTAGTATCTATATTTGATGAACTAAAAAGATTAAGGACAAAGTCAACAAAATCATTGTTGCTGATACTTATTCCAGATATATTGACTGAGATCATAGTTTGGTGATCGGGAAAATTATCATGATAATTTTTGACTATCGTTTCTAATACCCAGCGATCAATAATAGTAATTACACCATATTTTTCGGCAGCAGGAATAAAAAGTCCTGGAGAAATATTTTTACCAGTTTGATCTTTATATCTAAGCAAAATTTCGTAATGCTGATGAGGATCGCAGCGATCAATCGATTTTATTTGTTGCTTTACTAAAGAAAATTGCTGTCGTTCAATTGCTTGAGAAACGCTAGAAATATATTCCATCTGCATTTGAACATTATTCAAATCCATGTTTTCTGTACCAGCAATACAAAATCTACCTCGACCTAAATCTTTTGCCCTGTAGCAAGCTAAATCCGCTTGACTTAATAAATCAATCGCATCAAATGGATTATTGATAATTGAGATTATGCCAATACTAATACCAACATCAAAAAAGCGATTATTCCATTGAAAACGATTTTTATTAATGCGGTTTATTATGTCCTGGCAAATATTTTGTGCATCTGATATAGAAGCACCTTTTAACAATAAACCAAATTCGTCTCCCCCCAAACGTCCTAAAATATCTTGCTTTCTTAAGCAACTACTAATTAGTTTTGTTACCTCAATCAGTACAGAATCTCCCACTAAATGTCCTGCAGTATCATTTACCAACTTAAAACGATCTAGATCGAGATAGCATAGTACAGAAGATATTTGAGAATCTAAAGTTTCATCTACTAGGTTTTTGAGGTGACTAATAAACTCTTGTCGATTAATTAATCCAGTTAGAAAGTCATAGGAAGCTTGGTATGCAATAGTTTGAGAAAGATTGTATTCTTGGGTTATTTCTCTTTTAATTCCTCTATAACCTAAATATTGATTATTTTCATCGTAAATCGGCTTACCATTTAACTGAAAAATTCGTAACTCGCGATCGAGATGTTTTACTCTGAAAATTAAATTGGTGATTGGCTGACGATCTTCAATAGTAGTTTCAAAACTATCCCAAGGAAAATCAAGTTCATAGTCTTTTCTATATATCTCTTTTAAGTCTTTACCTAATATATCCTGCGATTTTTGACCACAAAAATTTTGTGTATCTCCAGATATATAGCAAATTTTGCTATTTGTGTCTGTTTCCCAAAATATATTGGCACCTGACTCTGCCAAATCTTTATAGCGAGATTTATTTTCGCTCAATATTCTTTTGGTAATTGTTTCTCTTCTTATTATTTCTATGAGTAACAAAATAACTACTAACGAAAGACCAAAAGCAGAAGCAGTAAACCAAACTAATCTCTTGTATTTTTGATAAAAAGATAGATTATGACTAATAATTTCTGCATTGTTAGGTAAGTTTTTGAATTCAATCTTAAATTTATTTAGTTCCTCCGCATCAAATATCCAGCGATTTTCAGCTTCAATAATCGGTTCTATCCGATCTACTGATGTTCCCTGCAAAATATTTTCTGCTATTTTTGTAGCTTGTTTAGCATGATGTTTACCCTCAAGGAATTTACCACCTACAATTCCTTGATTCAACATTTCTAGATTCAAACCATAGATTGGATTTTCAACTTGCGATCTGAGTATCTGAGTACAATCTGCAAGACTATATAGCTCACCCTGAGAAGAATTCTTTCTCAGCTGTCCGATTAATAAGACAGGAGTATTTTTGTCATATTGCCTAAAGACATTGTGAATCTGATCGGGAGTTAAATCATTAATAATTATCATATCTTGGGGACAGCCACTTAATTTATAGCATTCATGTATCTTACTTAAATTTGCCTGACCAGTTTGAGTTGTATCATTTATGATAATTATTTGCTCGGAACTTGTTTGCCTTGCAGCCTCTACTATGGTTTCTGCAACATCTCTATTTTCAAAAACTCCTGTAGCTTCAGGTAAATTTAGAATGTTCGGCTGTACGTTATTAATTCCCAAGTAAACAATCGGAATATTGGCGAAATATTTATTTCTATGTTCTGTAACAACCATTAATCCAGGATCGTCAGACACCATAAGCAAATCTAATTTTTTATGGTGATATTTCTCTTGAATATAATTTAAAAATGCTTGGTTATGATGTAGTTTAGGATGTGCTTTTGCATCTAGGAACTCGTGAAAAACTTTAAGATCATCAGTCTTTTTAGCTAATGTTTCATCAATACCTTGTTTAATACTCTCTGTCCAAGAAAATTCTTCGCTATAAAAATGTATAACTAAAACCTTTTTTTGTGCAGATACTTCGGGGATTCCCACAAGAGAGTACAAAATAAGGTTGCTAAAAAATAACAAGCATTTGATTTTCTTCAGATTTGATAGCTTTGTCCTAAATATAAAAGGCATATAACCAAGTAAAGTTATTGAAAGTATATTTTAAATAAACAGCAATTATGTTAACTCATTCGTAATTTATGGCAACTTTATTACTATGATATTGTTTAAAGTGTAGTTTGGTTTTAATTAGTATCTAAATGTAATTTGAACAACAAAGTAATATAAAATACCTAAACATATTAGAATCATTTGATTTTTCATGAAAAATCAAATGATATTAGCTTAATAAAACCAAAGCAGTAACTGAAATAGCTATTACAGAGTCATTTCTAGAAATGCCAGATTCTATAAGAAAATAAGGAACACAATACTCATAACAGCTGTGTTTAACTCTTTTATTGCTGGTAGTAGCTAAAAATTCATTTATATTTTTCGGTAACAAGACTGACATTCCACAGTTTGATTGACAGTTTATGGTATTTTGAAAAACATAAAATCACAAGTAAGCACAAAGACTTCGTTGAACTGTCTAGGATCTGCTTGATGCGGCTTGCTAGAGTTAACATTCAGCAAGAATCCCCCGTTAAAACGTGAAGCGTTTAGCGGTGGAAGTCGTCAATAGGCGCGAAAAATATTGCAGCACTAGGGCTGACTATAAACCAGCTGGGAGGCTAAGATCTTTTCTGTAAATTAAGTAGTCGAAGCGTAGAATACTTTCAGTCGCCACGCAATTCGGATTTTAAATCCGAATCTGCGCTGTGCGACCCTTTTTTGGAAATGATTTATAACTGCTGAAAACTCTACCTTGATGCGATAGCGACTTGCCATTTATCAAACAAGGATTCGCGCTTATACCAATTCTGAAAAGTAATAAGAGACTTGGTGATTTTAGCTAGAGTTAAATCAATCAGGTAAAAGCTTTGTATATTAACCTTTTTCCCTTAACCAACCCCAAATATCTATCTCGCTATTTTTGACAAATGGTATTAGGTATATCTGTAGGTGTACCATATGCGGAGCGGCGCTCCTACGAGATTCTTGACGGGGTGACAACTAGCTCAAAAGGATAAGAGGATAAGCGTTTTTGCCCTCATCCCCTGTTGATAGAAAGGTAACGTGTTGGAAGTGAGTATCATTATTGCTTTTTCCTTTAGTTGCTTTGCTCCAATAAAACGCAATATTCACTTTAACTATACTCGGTTGTTTAGTGAATTTAACTTGTTCTAAATAACAAGATTTTCCTGGTTTTAATCCTAAAGCTATGTTGAGATCTAAATATTAGAGATTGATTATTGATCTGCTTTCGCCAATTGTTTCTCAGTCAGCCATCCTTGTTTTTTCATTGCGGTAACACTAACAAAGAGTAAATCTAAACCAACGAAAACAGCAATAAGTAATTGCGATCCTCCTGTACCAAAGCCGTAGCTGTGCAATCCCGTACCTAGTACAAAGTTTACTCCATACCAAGCCATTAAGACTGCATTGAATGCTACCACGCTAGTAACTGCCATACCAAAGTCTTTTAACCAGCCGACTAAGCGTCCGTGGAGTGGAACTACATAGCACATTAACGCGATCAAAGCCCAGGTTTCTTTGGGATCCCAACCCCAAAAACGCCCCCAGGAGAAGTGCGCCCAGATACCACCTAAGATAATGCCCGTTGTTAGTAACAAAACTCCTACCTGCAAGACACCATAGTTCCATTTGGAGAGGCTACGAATGCGTTTAGTATTTTTCGATGCCAATAAATACTGTGCTAAGAGAATGTGACCTAAGCCAAAAGCTAAGGCAAAACTAGCATAGCTAAGGGTAATAGTGGGGACGTGGACACTTAACCAAAAGTTATCGCGTAATACAGGGACGAGAGGCTTAATGGTGGGATCGAGAATAGCGGGTAAACTATCGGCTAGCAGCAAGCAAACTACCGATAGAGGTGCAGCAGCCAAAAGATAGTATTTGGCACGATAAATTAATTCAAATAATAAAGCGATCGCGCTAATGCCAAATCCGACCCAGATTACCGACTCGTACATATTGGTTACGGGAGGACGACCAGCTATTTGCATTCTTTCGATAAAGCCATAGCCGTGAATTAGTAATCCAGTACTAAATATGGCGATCGCACCCCAGTAGAATTCGACTGACTCAAACAGGGTTACAATTAACATCGCGATAAACGCTAAACCATAAAGTATCCAGGCTTTAGCAAAGGGATGTAACTCATAAAATTTAACCTCTCTTGTTAGAGTAGCCGTATCGGGATAAATCTCTGGGCTAAGGGCAGCTAATTCTGTGCGTAATTTAAGCGTGATCGCGCCTAAACTAGCTTTATCTTGGGAATTATTACGGTAAGCTAGTTTTAGCTGTTGATAGTCTTGTAGAACCTTAGTAGCTTGGTCAGGGGTGTAATATTCTGCTGCATTATTAATACCAATCCAAGTTCCTTTGAGATCTGTGGGATGGGGAACTAGGGGTAACTGACTATCGCCTACGGTAGCAATAGTTAACGCCAGTCGATCTTCGATGGTTAGGGCTTCTCGATCATTTCGATTTAGGTCAAGATCTTTTGCTTGCTTTTCTCTAGTTGCCATAATTACTTGCCCTAGATCTGACTGCATTAATTGGGCAAAAGAAAAGTATTTTTGGTCTGGATTTAACCCCAACTGTTCTTTTAGAGGGCGATAGTTAAACAGAATAAACTCTTCTTGATTCCAATCGCGATCGTTAAACCACAAGGAAAGATAAATATCTAAATAGTCTAGTTTTTGACCATCTGTTGCCCTGTAGCTAGTTTTACCGTGTATTTGGACAACCGTCTCTCTGGCGACTGTATCTAAAGGTTTTTTGCGCCCATCTAATTGAACTGCTAAATTTTGCAGAGGTTCGATTGGTGAAGTTTGAAATTGATTGATAGGAATGACTAAGACTAAAACCCCCAGAACTAAACCGATAATTATATTGACAATGTTCTTAGTACTAGAAGTTTTTTTAGAGCTAGTAGTCTTTGATTGTTTGATTGTATTATTAGGAGAATCAAGTAACATTTAAAGCACCATTTTTCTTTAAAAATTGTTTTTGTTCGTCTGTTAAACCTTGGGCGTCAGAGAATACTGCACCGTCAATCTGGCAATTAGTAAAATCTGCACCTACCCAGATAGTATTTTCAAAATTTGCATCTTGTAAATTTGCATCTTGTAAATTTATATTTGATAGTTTTGCTCCTTCAAAATTTGCCGAAATAGCGCTCGCTTTACTAAAATTTATATTATTTAATTCGGCATGATAAAAATTTGTTTCTAATAATTCTGCTCCTATAAAATCAACATTGCTAAGATATGCTTCTTGAAATTTAGAACTAACTAAACTGGCATCGTTAAAATAGGCATCTTTGATTTTAGATTTCATAAGGTTACTATTTTGTAAGTTTGCCTTATGCCAACGAGAATTATTAATTATTGCGCCCTGTAAACCAGCGTTAGTAATAGTAGATCGTTCAAAATTAATGTTTTCAAATTTAGTTTTGCTTAAAAAGGCTTTATTAAAATTAGCACTATTGAAAAAAATATTTTTACCTTGAACTTCTCGTAAATCAGCGAAGGAAAAGTCTACATAAGATGCTTTGATCTTATTCAAGATGACACCAAATAATTTCGCTTTATAGGCATTAGCATTATCTAAAATAACATCATCTAAAACAGCACTATTAAGCTCTGCTCGCTCTAAAATCGCTTCTGATAAATTAACCTGATTAAACTTAGCAAAAGCTAAATTAGTACTTTTAAAACTAACTCCTTTACCAGATACATCAGTAAAGACAACTCCGCGCATATAACATTGAATAAATTTAGCGCGATCAATCTTAGCCACATTTAGTTTTAGTCGACTAAGTTCTGCCTGTCTAAATTCAAATTCTTCTTGAATTTTCTGTAAAACTATTTCTGGAGAAAATAAAGTCATTTATTTTAATTGCTCATAATAAAAAAAATTAATTATTAGGATTGAGTAATGAACAAATATTCTGACAGGTTAATTAGTAGCTTTATAATTTCGGTATTCAAAACGAGTATTTTCAGTAATCATCTTTTTCACTTCAGGGCTAGATTCTCCATATAAATCTAACCATTCGTAAAATGTTAATTCTCCTCCTAAATAAGCCTCTGGATTGTTGGCACCTTCTAACATTATTTTGGTAATCAAACTATAAGCATTTAACCAAGCTTGATGGGTATGGCGATCCCATTTATCTTCTAAATAGTCAGCAAAAGTTTCTACTAAAGCTTGTCCGACATAAGGATAATGTTCTTCTATTGTGCCTACTTCATGATGATATGCACCGAGACTTTTCAACGCCATCGATAATTCTTCTGGATTACGCAAATTTTCAACAATAATGGCTAAGGATGTAATTAATTTCTTTTCTTGAGCAGCCTGATCTGCTTTTTCAAACAAGGGCTTTAATTCTGGATGATAAGAGAAAAGTTTATGATAAAAACTAGCAGAAAACTCCACTGCATTATTTCTAACTTTATTGAAACTGGCTTCTAAAAGATTAATATTTAAAGTCATACTATGCAGTTTTAAATTTGAGAAGTTAAGCTAAATTTTGAATGATATTAGGCGTAGTAATAAGCCATAAATATGTGGAAAACTAACATTACAAAAAAGAGTCCTACCAAAATGATGTGGGTATTTAGCCATAAAGCGCGCATACTTCGCACCATATTACCTTTAGAAATACCAGGAATTTTTTTACCGTCAACTGTGGCAGTTTTAAACATAGGAAAAAAACGTTTTTGAGATGACTCTACTACTCCTGTTTCAGCAACAACTCCAACTAAAGCAGAAAGGCTAACTCCGAAAAATACCCACAGAAAAATAGCATTAAAATTAATTCCTGCCACACCAATAGTATGAATTAAAACTATTGCTAATAAACCTACACCTAAGAATATATGTAATCTGCGCCATAATTGCATTGAGCCAGGTACAGATAGTTTTATTTTCCAGCCTTTACCTCTTTTGCGGGCAGTCAAAATCATTTCAGCAATAACAAATACCAAAGATATATAGCCCGTTATTTGTTTATAAAGATTAGCTTGGAGAAAATATAAAACATCAAAAGCATTCTTTCTAAAAATGGGAATATAAATCGGACTCACCGCAAAAGGAGCGAGAATTACTGCCGATATTAAGGTAAGAATGATTAAAGTGGAAAACTTGGGCTTCATTGATCATTGAGCATTAAGCATTTATCATTCAACATTGAACTGTAGGGTGGGCAATAAAAATTATGTATTTTGTCTAAAAGTACATCAATTGCCCACCAAAGATAGTTAGCTAATAACTAAAAAATTAACTTTCTTCAATAGGTAGGTTGATGATGATACCGCCCATTACGTCATCCAAGTTGAATGTTTTGTCGGGATAGCGTTCTAGGTGAACGGGATGAGTATTGTGACAGGTTGCACAAGATTCGCTGACTGCTTTATCTGGATATACGGCAGAAAAATATTTCTGACCGCCAATTTCTTGATACTCCTTATAGGGTTCACCTGTTTCGTTAACTACTTCCATTGCCTTTTTCTCAAACTCGGTTTTGGGCGCATGGCTGTCGTTGATATTCCAAGTGGAGATTAAGTTATAAGTAAAACCAATGCCTTTTTCATCGGCAGTCTCCGCTGCAACTTCCGAACCCAAGCGGAACATTTGGGCAGGTAAAGGTACGCCTCCCGTTTGTTCCCAGCCTTCTGTAGCTTCAGCAGAAATTACTCCATCAGGCTTATCTTTTCCTTCTAATTTTTTTAATCTACTAACGACGTGCTTAGTATAAGCTGTTCGATCTGCCAGCAATACAGTATGTACGTAGTCTACTGCTACTTCTGGTGAAATTCCTGCTGCTGCTTGGGTAGAGCCTCCACCGCTACAGGCGATCGCGCTAAAACAGACTGCTATAGCTAGAACTACTAAAGCAATAGTTTTAGTTTTTACTCTCTCAATTACGTTTTTCATTGTTAGGATAGTTTTGGATATTTGTGGTTGAGTATTGTGGGATGAATTAATTCCCTTTGCTTGACCTTTTCTTTTCAAGATCGCGAACTAGTTGGAAAGTTGGCAATTGTTGATTAGGTGGGCGAGCAAAGTTTGCTTCGACAAGTTCGTCATCGAAGATGCTGTTGTAGGCGTGTTCTACACCATGACAATTCATGCAGACCTCCTGCACCATGCGATCGCGTGGCTTTAATGTATAAGTATTATTGTGATTGACTAGCACATCGTCTCCAGAAGCTTGTCTGGGTAAATGACAGGTAGCGCAGGTAACAGAATCAGAATTAGGACGGGGTAGCGTACCAATTTCACGAAATATATTGGCATGAGGCGAGTTTTTATAGTTTAAAGAATGATTATCAGCATGGCACGTTAGACAAGAGTCAACAGATGCCTGATAGGTATCGACTGTATGAACGTTATGGCAAGTATTACAGTTCATCTGCTTGTCCAACGAACTATCTTGCATCGGTAAATGACCCATAGCCGGAGTTAGGGGAGATAATCCTTCTAAGGTGCGAATACCGTGTTTGCCCAACAAAAATGTGTCAACACTATTTTCGTGACAGCTTCTACAGCTTTCTTCTGTCGGTTTTGCTACAAATTTTTTAGTCTCCTCATTTTGGTGACAGCTAGAACAATTGACCTCTGCCAGTGCATGGGCACTGATTTGCCATTGCTGCTCAATTTTAGTTAACTGACTTTGACTAACCTTCTGTGCCAATGCCACATCAGAAAACATCCAAGACCAGAAAAATACTAAACAGATCGAAAAAATAGTTAATCGATACTTCTGACTTCTCATATCTTCCCTCCCAAAAACTCTTGGCTTAAATCTGGTTTGGGAGCAGTATCTAACTCTGCTTTCACGACTCTATTGGGTAGTGCTGGTTTGGGTAACATCCAAGGTTGGTCGAGATTTTGGCGTAAAAAACCCGTCGAGATGGAACGATGATCGTGAAAATTGTGACAGCCAGCAGTCCAACAACCATCAGCTTCAAAACCATCATGACTAGCTAATTCACCTTCAATAACTCCTTGATGACAAGCCATACACAAGTCAGGCTGTAAATTTACCCCTCGACTAAACATATGTTCGTGTTCTCGGTGACAAGCAGTACAACTAAGCACGTCAATATTTTCTCGTAACTCTGCCCAGCGAGGATCGCGAAACTTTTTTGCTCCGTGGATGTCTTTTGCCATTTCTGCTTCGTGACAACGATTGCAAGTATCGTTACTGACTGGTTTAAAGCCTTCGTGACACGACTTACAGGAAGTCTCAAACAAAACATGACCATTAGAGGTCTCTCCAGGTAAAAAAACGCTCTGACTATCAAGAGCAAAAGCTGAACCCAACCATAGGACTAAAGCTACCATTGAAGCAATGATGGCGAACTTTGAACCTAATAAAGCCAAGGGTCGAAAACCACGGGATACGTTTCTTGCCATTTCTTCTTCCTAAAATAGCAATGCCAAGATGGTAGCAATAATCCCCATAATTCCCCCACCAGCAAAAGCAGCCATAGTCGCTTTACCAGAGTCGTGAGAAAATGTTTTTGTCTCTGGTTCAACACCAACAGTAGCAGCACCATTAGCTGCGCTAGTCAAAGATTGAGCTTCGGGGGCAGCAATTTCAGTATTGCTAGGTTCAGGTTTAAGAGCGATATCAGCTTGGGAATAGTCTGCCCCATCAAGCATGATCTCACTAATCGCTCCATAAGCGCCCGTCCAAGCTTGTTTGACTTCTGGCGTCCACTTTTCTCCCAAATACTGCCCAAAAGTAGTTAACAAAGCACTACCTACTAAAGGATAGTGTTCGGGTAATGCTCCGTATTTGACGTGACGCGCTCCCAAACCACGCAGCGCACCGTCTAATACTTCAGGCTTGCGTAAGCTTTCTACTACCAGAACTAACGAACTGAGGAGTTTTTTCTTCTGAGCTTCCATATCCGTAGTGTCAAACAGCGGCTTGGCTTCGGGATTAGCTGTAAATAAATTTTCGTAAAAACTAGCTACAAATTCGTTTGCGTTGGGCTTAATTTCAGCAAAACTTTGCTCTAATAGCTCTACCTGTAGACCAGCCTCTGCGTTATCCGAAGGTGTATCCTCTAGGGCTGCCTCAGGAGTACCAGGAGTAGGTAGCGCGATATCAGCTTGGGAATAATCTGCCCCATCGAGCATGATTTCGCTAATGGCTACATAAGCATCTGTCCAAGCTTGTTTGACATTGGGAGTCCACTGTTCTCCCAAATACTGCCCAAAAGTAGTTAACAAAGCACTACCCACCAAAGGATAGTGTTCGGGTAAAGCTCCGTATTTGACGTGACGCGCTCCCAAACCACGCAGCGCACCGTTTAATACTTCAGGCTTGCGTAAGCTTTCCACTACCAAAACTAACGAACCGAGGAGTTTTTTCTTCTGAGCTTCCATATCCGTAGTGTCAAACAGCGGCTTGGCTTCGGGATTAGCTGTAAATAAATTTTCGTAAAAACTAGCTACAAATTCGTTTGCCTGAGGTTTGATGGCATCAAAGCTTTTTTCTAATGTTTCTACTTGTAAAGACATCTTTTACTATGTTCTCCTCTAATTTTTAATAAATCGCTTTTTCAATAGTTAATGTTAATTCGCAATTAGAATAATATTTTCAATTGCAGATTATCTTAAACTGAAATTAACAGCATTGGTATATGTTATCGAGCTAATTATCTATCTGTATTTATTTAGATAGATAGGTAATTTGTAGGATAGTAGTTTATATCTTTCTATAGATTTATAGAATAGCTGGGAACCCTATTTTGTTACCAAATATACGATTAAAAATATATGATTTAATTTTTGAATATACCCGATGCTTTATTTGCATTTTATTGATTTACTAGTTGTGTTCTTCTGTGGAGCTAGATTGTAAACAAACTGCGATCACCGTATAGTAACTATCATAGCAATATTAACAACAATTAAAATATAGTTAAATTTATTGATTGATAATATTAATTAACAATATTTATCTAGTTTTTTGTAACAAAAAATACTGTTTTTAGTAGATATATCGACAATATTATTAATTTAAAACAAATGATTTTGAAAAACTAAGTAAAATCGATAGTTAATAAAATACATAGACAGAATTATGTATTTTTTCACCTCACAGTAAAAAGTTATTTTGCAAATTATTAACTAAAAAAATAATTTATTAATTATCAATTATTAATTAAACCTATGCTTGATCGCCTGACTCGTTTTGCTGGCTCAATTAAACTAGCTGTACCTCTACTCACTATTATTATTGGCATCTTAATCTGGGCTACTTTTTATGAATCTCAAGTAGGCTCAAACACAGTACAACAGGAAATATATAAAAGTCCTTGGTTTGGTGCATTAATGTTTATGCTGGGAGTAAACCTGGGTATATCGGCAATGTCGCGTTATCCATGGCGTGGAGCGAGAAAAATAGGTTTTGCCCTGACCCATTTTGGTTTAATTGTGATTATTGCAGGTTCGGCAGCCGTAATTCACCTGAACATGGAAGGCATGCTATTAGTAAGAACAAATAGCGATGCTGGCGATCGCTTGAGAATGGAGGGAGACTTATTAGAAGTAGTCAATGCAGCAGGAGAAGTAGAACAAAGCAGCATTTTTATTAAGCAAGATGGTTCGGTAAGTCCAAGACATATCGGGGGATTAGAATTAGAAGCCTATACAGACAATGCAGTATCAGAAATTAACTTCAGTGAAGGGGGAACGATCGCCAACCCAGGAGTAAAATTAAGTCTGGCAAGCGATCGCATGGGACAAACTATCGAACGTACCCTGGTACTTTCTCCTCCAGTATATAGTCAGATAGGATTGGGTCCTGCACAATTGGAATTAGTCAAAGTGAAAGACGATGATGCACTCTGGGGTTTGTTAAATCCTCGCCAGAGCGATCGCCATCCTTGGGGAGAATTAACCATTGCTACCCCAGCTAAAAGCCGTACTGTTGATGTCAAGGCAAATAAATCGAGAACAGTCAAGATCGGGAATTTAAAAATAGCGATCGCGGGCTTTTATCCCGATTTTCGACTAGATCGCGACAAGCAACCAGTTACAGCATCGGAAAATTACCACAATCCTGCGATCGCTTTAGAAGTTACTTCTAAAATTGGCAAGGAGCGTTGGTACGTCTTTGCTAAAGGTGATTTCCCTCCTGTAAAAACTCTCCTCTCAGGAGAAGTTCTAGAAAACATCAGCTTGAACTATCAAGTACAGCCTCCAGAAGTCAAAGACTACTTTAAAGTAATTACCACAGAAAACGGTAAACTTTATTATGCTGCCAAATCTTCTAGTCAATTCAAATCGGGAACTATAGAACCAGGACAAACAGTAACTCCTGGGTGGGCTGATTTTGAAATTACTCTGGCAGAATTTTTACCCCACACTCAAGTACAAAGAAAAATTATTCCCATCAGCGATCGACAAAATCAAACCATCGGGCGTGGAGGAAACCTCCAAACTACACCCGTTCAAAGTACTCCTGCATTACTAGTAAAAACCCCTTCTGGACAAGAAACCTGGCTACCTTGGGGCGAAGCTAGCGCAATTCAGGATGGCGATCTCATTTATGCTGCCTTTAGTCCCAAATTATTTCAAATACCCTTTGGAATTAAGCTAGAAGATTTTATCGTCGAACGTAACGAAGGCTCGCAATCAGTAGCCATGTGGACGAGTCAAATCCGCATTGAAGATCCCAGTAATAATAACATCGAACGGCGCAAAGTCTGGATGAATCACCCAACCTGGTATAGAGGATGGAAAATTGCCCAAGCTTCTTGGAATCCTGGGGATTTGCAACAGTCTACTTTGCAGGTAAAACGCGAACCCGCTTGGGTAACAGCCCTAACCTGGATTGGTTCGGCGTTAGTTATTTTGGGTATTGCTGTCATGTTCTATGTTCCCGCAATTAACCAGAAACTGCGTCAAAAATTGATCGAGCAACCTGCGGTTATATCTGACGATGAAGTTAGCAGCGAAGAGCGTGAACAGGAGTTAACTACAGCAGTTTAAGATTGCGTTATGCGGTTATTAGGAGGAAATTGCGATCGCTTTGTGATGACAAACCTAAGAGAAATGGCAACATTGCATCTCCTGTAGGAAAGTGTTCTTTTATTGCGATCGCAATTTGAGCTTCAATATTTTCAAAACAATAACTTAGGGATTGAGCTTGATGACTGGTATGGAATTCGCTCACAATGGAAATTTTCATACTTCATAATAAGGGGTGACGTAATGTGAAGATTCAGAGCGATGATTAAAAACTCGAAAAATCAACAAGTGCGATCGCCAATAGAGAGGTTAAAAACTTTTCTAATAAGACAAACTCGCAGCTCGTAAATCAAGATGAATAACATTAAGGTGCTATGGATCAAAGTTTGGGGAATAGCTGCTTTACGCCAAGATTTTAACAAGTTAGTCTATTGATAGAAGTATTTTCAGAATTGTGCGATCGCGTTACTAACGATCCAAATGAAGAAATCAGAGAAATCGATTGTTACCTAACATTAGCTAATAATTCCACTACTCCTGTATTGCCATTGATTCTTACTCTTTGACCATCTTGAAATACTTGGGTAGCGTTAGCAATGTCCATCACCGCAGGTATCTGATATTCTCTGGCGACAATTGCCCCATGAGATAAACGCCCCCCTACTTCCGAGATTAAGCCCCCCGCACGAGCTAAAAGAGGTGACCAACCCGCGTCAGTATAGGGAACGACAATGATTGTATCGCGATCAATCGCTTGAGAATTATTGAGACTAGAAATAACAGCGATCTTGCCTTCTATTTGTCCTGCACTAGTACCGATCCCCCTAAACTTACTTCGAGAATCTGTAACGGTAGGTGTTGTCCAGTTAGATATTTTTGGTTTGCCATAAACCAATCGGGGTACTGTGGTTAATTTTCGTTTTTTTGACCACTGTTGTTTTCTTTTAGCAATGAGATTGGTTAAGTTTAGAGCCGATTGACTATTCTCATTGGCTACCACAGCGGTAATTTCTTCTAACTTAAGTAAGAAAATATCGCCAGAATGATCAATTCTATGATCATTCAACCAATGTTGTTCTAATGCCAGAAAACTCCAGCGTAAATTTGCCAGCAATTTATTGTATATTTCGGCGACTGCACCCTTGAGACTTAATCTCTTTTGAACTATTTTGGCAGGTATAGATTGACTAGATCTAGTAGAAGCTATTTGGGCTTTTTTTGCTCCATGTGCATCAAAGAAAAACCGCGTAAACATTTGTCGGGGGATACCTGGCTTGTCTCGCCAACGAGGGACAGATATATCGGTGGCGACTTCACTAAGATAGCCATATTGTTCTAACCAAAGAGTAAAACGCTGCATAATACTTTCTCCTTCTGGGTTTTCGGCTATATGAGCGAAAAGAGATGCACAGGAGTCTAAAGTAATTTTCTCCGTGCCCAACAGCTTGCGGGTATCAGAGGCTACTTCTGCTAAAGAACTTGCTGCTGCTACTTCTGCTATCTGGCTACTGTCTAATTCAAATTCGTCTACCTTCAAGATTCCTTGACGGATTGCCAGGCTCAAAGGAGCAAGAATATTATAGTAGGTGACTTTATCTAATAGTCCCAAAATTGTGTCAATGCGATCGACGATCTCTGTGGGGGATAGTTCTGTTGCAGGCTGTTTTTCGATCGCCGATAAAATCGGGGCAAATATCTTTTCGCGATCGCTCCTGAACTGTCTGCCTAAGTTCCATTCTCGTTTTAACAACCGCCACAGCCCAGGAATGTTTTTAATCGTAGACATCAGGGGTGGTTTACTAAATTTGGCGCCTCGTGTCAAAAACTCTAAACTTTCGGGAGGCAACCCCATACGTCGAAAAATCGTGCTTAATAAAGTGACGTTAAAATAAGCACTGGCAAAGTGAAGGGTGGCAGTCGATTCAAAGTTTAAATCTTTAGCGCGATCGCCCAAAACAATGGTAAACAGTTTACCCCAAACGCCACAGGTGAGGGGTTGATTAATCGACCAAGTAAGGGGACGAATTTTACCAGGAATAACTTCGGCGGCAATGCGTCGCGTCCAAATCGGCTGTAGGGTAGTGATAGGACGTACCTGCAATAGCCAAAGTTTTTCGCCATCGTAAGTCCATTCAATATCTTGAGGAATACCTTCAAATAACTCTTCCATTTCCCTAGCTAAGAGTCCTACTGATTCAATAATTTCTAGGGGAATATTGGCTTGTTCTGGTTGATAATTTTCTTGCGTAACGGTAATGAGTTTGCTGTTGCCCGTTTCGGTTTCAGAATCCGCTTCGGGAATGGCAACGCGATATCTTTGGGGGGTAAATTTACCAGAGACAATTTTAGTAGCTTTTCCTGGTAAAGCTTCCACTGCCACTGTTTCGGTTAATTGATTGACAGGATCTCGGCTAAAAGCAACTCCACTATATTGTCCTTCAATTTGCTGTTGAATCAAAACCGCCATCGATTCTTCTTGCTGGTCATTATGACGACGATATTCAAGAGCGTTAGCTTCTGTATAAGAAGTTTGCACTTGGGCGATCGCCGATCGCAATTTTTCTTGATTGGTTACATTTAAAATACTTACATACTGCCCTGCAGCAGAAGCTGTTACTGAGTCTTCTCCTATAGCCGAAGAACGGACAATTAACGGAGATGTAGGAGAAGGTTGTAGCCGTTTAACTAAGGCTTGGGAATCATCTCCTGGGCGTAATACCCAGCCTTCTACCACAGGATAACCAAGGCGTTTGAGCAAAGAAAGGTTAGCAGCTTTTTGACCTACTTTATTAGAGTCTAATTTACCGTCTAAAGTAATAATATTGTTGTCTCCCTGAAAAAAACGAAACATCTTATTCGTACTAGCTTGATCTGTAGAGTTATTTAAATCTAAATCGTCGGGTATATTTTGATAAATCCAAGCCAGCAAACTAGCTAAAGCCAAAGCAGCGATCGCATATTCTGGTTGATGGGGATGACGTAAACCAATAATAACTACTAATAAAACTAACGCACCATATTTACCGATAATGCGATCGCGAATAATCGTAAATCCAACCAAACTAATCAACCACGTAAGTCCTGCTGCAATGGGATCGTGTGCCACAATTCCCCAGACAGCATTAGTTGTTCCCGCGCTGTTGCCCATCCAATAACGCCCCATCACTAGGGCAATAATTGCCAAAATCTCCCAAGGCGAACCCCCAGGGAAGAAGAATCGGGTTAATAGTACTGCTGCTACTCCTTTAGCTGCTTCTGAGAGTACGGCGGTAATTCCTGCCAACTTGCCACCGTGATAAAAAGCTGCGGATACAGAAATATTGCCCGTTCCTAATTTGCGTAGTTCACGACCAGTAATAGTGTAGGTAATCCAGTCTATAAGGGGAAGCCCGCCCAATAAAGGACAGATAATAAAAACTGTCAGCGAACCCCAAATTGGTGTCAGGTTCATATATTGCGATCGCTACTCATCTCACTAATTTTGATACCAGTAATTCTAGTAATTTTCGACCAAAGATTCTAGGTCGAGTCACTGTATTGACTATTCTATCTATTGAGGAAATAGAGAAGTGAAACAGCAACAAGATTTAATGACATGAAATGATATAGCGATCTCTTTTTGACTCTAACTAGAAATTTGCCACCAAAAAAGTCAATAACCATTGGCTATCGACTATCTGATTGACACTCACACGCTTAAAAAGACGTGTGATTCTTAAGAGATAAGAATCCTTAAAGGGTTGGCCAAAAACCCGCTACTCTCTCGCTCCAATTGGAGTCTGAGCATACTTTTATTTTTTTGTACTCAGCTAGCTATGTTTAACAGTTTTGTTTCGCTATCCTTAAAAGCTTTGCTTGTAGAGGCTAGGTCTAGACATTTAACTAGAGCGTCGTACTACTGGGAGTCTCACCCTCAATTTAGAAATCATTGCGACTTGCTAAGTACAAGTATTTTACCATATTCACGGGCATTAAAATACCCGTGTCGTGTTTCCTCCTACGGCTACATTTAACTCCGCTATCGCTTGGTTAAATTAAAGCGCGTAGGTTTCCACACTAACCGTATTTTTTATGATTTTAGGTTTCAAGTTAATTTTTAAACTTCTATCGGAAAGACATGGTAGGCAATTCCTTCAGAGATAACATCGGAGGTATCTGCGATCGATTCTCGATCAGCTTCAGAAGATGCATAAAAATGCGCTCCTGTCTCTGTATTGTAAAGACGATAAATCGGAATTGTACCTGGTTGTGATTCCTCATAAGCGAGGAATGAAGATTCTGCTTCTAAATTAAAAACATTACCGAGGTTGGTTTCAACCGATTCTCTTTCTACCTCTGATAAGGTATAAAAATGAGTATCAGATTCTTCATGATAAAAGCGGTAAACTGGCTGCGGTTGAGTTTCTCCCGTCAGCGAATCTAGATCGATACTGCGATAGCTAGAACTTTCATCCAGGCTGTAATTGGGCAGATTTTCTAAAATTGAGTCTCGTTCGGCTTCCGATGTTGTATATAAATAACCATCTGTCTCTTCGTTAAATAAACTATACACTATCTCCCCTGCTACGCCCATTTCAGGTTCAGTATCAGAGTTCGTGTCGGGATTTGGATCAGGTTCGGATTCTTCTTCTACCGTAATCATCAAAGTTTCTTCTACCGAATCTCCCAGTAAATCAGTAGCTTGAATGGTAATTTCGGCTGTACCGCTAAGATCGGCAGCATAATCTACAGATAATTCTCCTCCTTCAATGGAGACATCAACTAAATCGGGATTAGAATTTTCTGTTACCTCGAACTCTAGTTCATTCTGTTCGGAAATAGTAATACTTTCATAACGAACTAAATCATCAGCACTATCGACACTACCCCCATCTTCTATTGTTGTCGGTAAATTGGTAAAAGCAGGATTGGCATTAGTAGCATCAATCACAGACAATTCGGCGATCGCATCTACAGGAGCAAGATCTGACTCGCTAAGTACTTCACCAAAAACTGTAAAACCACCATTTTGGTTGTCTAAATTACCAGAATTATCCGCCAGGTTGAAAAACCATTGATTTGTCGCGCTGTCGGGATCATCACCCAATTTTGCCATCGCAATTGTTCCCCTGGTATTGGATCTATCCTCGCTAAATTCATTAACTACCGCCTCATCAGCAGGTACTGTCCCTATCGCCAAATTATCATCAACCGTAAATCCCCCACCCTGTATAATAAATTCAGGTATAGAACGATGAATAATCGAATTAGCATAATCATTATCTTCAACATAGTTGCTAAAATTAGCTACCGTCGCTGGCGCACCTGCACCCTCTTGATCAAACAACAGTACATTGGTTACTCCCCCTCCCAAGGAATCTTGTTCTAGTTCAAAACGAGCCACCTTTCCAGTGGTAAACGGATCGTCAAAATGCTCAAATAAATTAATCGTGGTATTGGCTGCATTCTCATTAACGTCTAGATCGTTAATGGGTTGAGTAACTAAAGGGATAGTTGTCATGAATAATTTTCCTTATCAGGGGCAATCTCGTTTATCGCTACTAATCTAAATCAGAGACAAGATAAACGGTAGTTAGTTTATTTATTATTTGGTGCATACTACTAATATCAGTTTTAGTATCTGAGAAAATTTTGAAGAATTTCTCTAAATTCAAATTGTTTTGATATATTTAAATAGTAAAAATCAGAAGGCAAAATCATTATTGATAATTTTTTTACTTTTGAACCAACCATCGCTTTATTAGGCAGGAGAACCAAGAAATTATGTCAGACTTAAATCGTGGAATTATGAAATTTGATGGTGCAGACAAACCAATCTTGGTTGCTGTATCTGCAGTGCTAATTTTTGGCGGTATTATTGCTCTAATTTCTTGGGCATTACGATCGGCTTATGCAGTATAGATTGGTAGCAATATTTGCCCAATCAACACAACCTTCGCGTTAAAAGCACAAGTACTAGTAAGATTGAAGTTTTTAAAAAATATATTTAAGACTTTTTTTGATAAATCAACCAACATTGTGCTATGATTTATAACCGTGGTCATCAAGGGTCGATGTCCGAGTGGTTAAAGGAGGCGGACTGTAAATCCGCTCGCTATGCGTACGCTGGTTCAAATCCAGCTCGGCCCATATCATAAGAAGGAAGAGGCTTAAGGTCTCTTTTTTTTTGTTACACATTAACTAATGGTTACTGCTGAATTCAAACACGGCTTTATTAAAACTAACCAAATAAATTTACATTATGTCAGCCAAGGAATGGGAAAGCTGATGTTAATGCTTCATGGCTTTCCTGAGTTTTGGTATTCTTGGCGACATCAAATTGCTGAATTTGCTTCAGACTATCATGTAGTAGCTGTAGATATGAGAGGTTATAACGATAGCGATAAGCCAAAAGATGTATCTGCTTATCAGATGTCGGAATTATTAGCTGATGTTCGAGGAGTAATCAACGGTTTAGGCTACGAAGATTGTATTTTAGTTGCTCATGACTGGGGAGGAGTGATCGCCTGGAACTTTGTCTATGAGTATCCTGAAATGATTGAAAAGTTGATTGTTATGAATTTACCTCATCCTGCTAAACTCTTTGAGGGATTAAAAACCTGGACGCAATTACAGAAAAGTTGGTACATATTTGCATTTCAAATTCCTTGGTTACCCGAACTTATTTTTCAGGCTAATAACTATCAAGCGATCGCATCTATTTTTGTAGACATGGCGATCGATAAATCTGCTTTCCCCCCAGAAGTTCTAACTAAATTTCAGAATGCTGCTGCCAAACCAGGTGCGTTAACGGCGATGATTAATTATTATCGAGCTAATTTTAAATTTTTCTCCAAAAATACAGCAAAAGACTGGAATATTTCAAACATTCCCACTTTAATGATTTGGGGTGAAGCAGATACCGCTTTGGGTAAAGAATTAACTTATGGTACGAGTCTTTATGTTCGGAACATTCAAATCAAATATATTCAAGATTGTAGCCATTGGGTACAACAAGAACGACCAGAACTAGTTAATCAATATCTGCGTAGCTTTTTAAATAACTAAGGTGTATTATCAACATTTTCAGAACACTCTCTAGTCGCTCAAGATCAATTGTCTATGATCATTGTGCCAAAAACACAGTGTTCAATCGCGATTGAACACTGTATTGTTCCTAACCCAAACTTAGGCTAGTTAGTCTATGTGTAGTGTTTTTTACTAGCCCCATGAATCTGTGTTGAACCCCCCTGTGACAAAATCATTTTGATTGAGCGAGTCTGGTGTGATACTAGATACAGTGGCTAAAAGCTCTCCACCTTTTAGTATTTCTGTACTTCCTCCTGTTCTAACAAAGGTCAAGTCAGAAAATTTTAATCCATCAGATAAACCCAGAACATCTTTGCCATCTTCAAAACCTTTAATACTATCTTGACCGCTATTACGTTCTAATACATAAGTATCAGAGCCTGAATCCCCATTCAACGTGTCTTGACCATTTCCACCAACAAGGATGTCATTACCATCTCCTCCGAGGAGCTTGTCATTACCGCCATCTCCTGACATACTGTCGCTGCCTTCGTTACCCCAAAATTGATCGTCATCAGGACCTCCAAACATAAGATCGTTTCCTACGCCACCACGAAGATCGTCTGCGCCTTCATCGCCAAATAGGGTATCATTTCCTGATGTCCCACCCAATACATCATTACCAGAGCCACCAGAAAGTGAGTCCTCTTCGGCTCCTCCAGACAAGGTGTCATTGCCTGCACCACCTTCTAAGACATCTCGATCGGGTCCCCAATATCTACCAGACTCCCAAGCCTTGTCTTCACCAGCCATCATTAAATCGTCGCCATCACCACCAATTAATGTATCGTTTCCGATGTATGCATCTAAGCGATCATTGCCTTCACCACCATCTAAGAAATCATCTCCAATGCCATCCCATATAGAGTCATTTCCCTTGCCACCAACCATACTGTCGTTGCCATCATCGCCATAGATACTATCATCGCCTTCACCGGCAATCAGAGTATCATTGCCGTTAGAACCACTCAACCTGTCCTTTCCCGAATCACCACGAACAAGATCATCTCCATCACCAGCCCATAAAGTGTCGTTATTAGAAGTTCCAAGCAGAGTATTATTGCTATGAATTGAATCTTGTGAAGTAGCCATAGTTCTTGTTTTTGCTTAAAATTTCTTTGTCGTACCAAGTTATACCAGGCAGTATCCCATCTGTTCAATCAGTATGAATACTCATGATAAAATGGGAAATAGTGCAACTTTTGTGTGTTTCAAGATTTAATTTAAACTCGTATTTTCTAAGTTTAAAAAATACTCGATGTTTACAACGACTAAAAATATTAGGGCGTGTCATCAATTTGAAAAAAAGAGCTTTTTTCAGTATTCCTCGCGCTACCCAAAGTGCCTTTCAGCGGCACAGGTTCCCTCGTTTTAACGACTTACTACGTCGAAAAATAACGGGCGACATATGCGCTCTCGGCTTGCACTTACCCTAAAGGATTCCTATCACGGGTACACCTGCGGATAAGCTTCGCGTCTCGCACGCTCGTGTATCCTTGTTTGACAAGGTCTTGAATTTATTTCAAAACACGCGCCCTCACCTCTGTAGCGATGCTACGGGTGAACATTTTTCTTCTTGTATCTCGCACGGCGCATGTTCCACTCCCGCAAAAATTCTCTCAACAGTGAGACTTGCCCTTGTGCCCTTCGGCGACGCGGGCTGACTCACTCAAAACCATTCTTCTATTTAATTGATGACACGCCCTAGCTACCGATTTTCTGATTAATTTATCGTTTGCTATAGCCATATCTAATTTTGCTTCTTGTCAACAACACTCTATATTTTGTCTAACTAGGCTTCTTTGATTCCTGGAGTTAATTTTTGTTTTGTTAGCCAAATTCGTACTTTTACTCGGTGTGAATCAATATTTATTAGAACTGCTTGATTGACCCCTAAAGGCGGTATGCCGCTGACTAGATTGATTTTTGGGGATTTTTCTTAATTCTTTCATTACGGTAGTCTGGCTAATATTGAGTACACGAGCTATATGTCTAACTCCACTTCCGTTATGAGCCATTTTCAAAATTTTCCTTTTGACTTCCTTCGTTCTGCCTGGATGAGAGTGATTAAGAATAAAAGTTCGACGCTTGCATTCAGCGTTTTCACAACGATATCTTTGTTTTCTATCTTTAGAAAATCCATGTTTGAAGACATTACTAGATTGACAATCAGGACAAAGAACTGGTATAAAAACAGTCATTTTTATGTAAGTGCTTTCTTTCTGAATAGTTAAACTAGTTTTTTATTTTATCACCAGCGTCAACACACAAAAGTTGCATTACATAAATTAATAGCTTGAAGTATTTTTTCGCATTTTTAATAAAAAAGTTTTCTGGTTAAAACAAGCTCAATACGTGCGATCCCGCCGATTAATAATCAGCGGGATCGCACATCATGTATATTTTGAAAATTAATTTTAAAATTAAATGGTCATAGTAGATAAAATCCCGAAAACCATTTTCTAATTTGTAGTTTTCTTAGTTTGAATGTTGATATTAATTAGTCTTTAACACCAAAGCTGGAATAGGGGGAGCCGAATTATAGTTATCGCTTGTTTTGAGATCTATTTTTTGGGCTACTTCAATTACGCTTAACTTTTTGACTTGGGGTGGGATGTATTGTTTTTTAATAGAGTTCATAGTTTTTTGATTGTAAATTATTTATGCAGAATTAATGTTTACAATGTTGTTGATTAAAGTTGCAGTTAAGTATCAGCTGATACATTAATTTCTAACTTCAATTAATTTTTGGCTAGCTAGCTGATTTAGAATCACCATAATGTCTCGAAGACAAACTTCAGAGTTAACAGCATATTCGCTTACAATAGCGTCACGAATATCAGCAATACTTTTCGTTTCTTGAATGAGCTTCCAAATCTGCGTGCCAATTTCATTCAAGCCGAAATATGAACCAGATTTGATTTGGAATACAATACTTCCATCTTTGGTTTCAGATGATATGTATTCTGAGGAAACTATCACCTGAGAAGATAAAGAAAGCAAACTGGGTACTGCTGGCTGAGTATCTCTGGCTGTACGTACCCATACCTGCTGACGCTTAAACAAAAAGGCGAAGAAAATTGGAATTTTCCAGAAAATATACAACGGAATACTAAGCAAAGTTTTTAGAGATATATCTTCCTGGGCAAATTTAGCCCACGCACCGATAACCGCTACAAAAATCATCAATCCTTCGATCGCAGATATTAAAACAACGTTCCAATCTCCTCTAACAATTGCCAGAATCGACCCTAGTGCTGCGAGAAATGCCCACGCCATAACTAGCAAAGAAATTGGTGGAACACAAAGATCTAGAGCAACCGCACCTAAATCCAAGCGTCTTTGAAGAAAAGCAGCCTTTGCCAATCTTGGTACTTGAGTAACTAAAGTTTGTAAGTGTCCGTGAATCCATCTCATTTTTTGAGTATTGGCTGCGGTTTCTACTTCAGGCAATACTCCCGTTACTAGTGCTTCACTACAGAGAAGGGGAGGTCTACCCGCAATTGCTAAATCAATTCCTAGCTGCATATCTTCAACAATATTATTACTTGCTAAAGGTGCATTACTAATAATCGACCAGGGAAAAGCCATGCCCGTACCGGTTAACAAACAGGGTAAACCAAGTTTATTTAAACCACTAGGGCGTACTAGATTTTTGATTTTAAAAGCCAAAGCCGAAATTAAGCTTTTGGGGCTAGATTTAGCTGATTTTTCCATTAGATAAATCGCTTGAGCAGGTTGATTAGTAGCAATCACTTGCTGAGCCAATCGGTTGATCGAATTTGGTTGAACGATGCAGTCGGCATCTACTAACACTACTACTTCAGGAGGATTAGATTCGAGAAAACGTAAACCGTAGTCAAGAGCAAAACCTTTACCTATTTTTGTGCGATCGTTTCTTTCAATGACGTCTGCTGTAAATTCACGTGCCAACTCTGCAGTATTGTCCGTACAGTTATCCGCAATTACTACTAATCGATCTTGAGCAGTTAGTTGGGGTGTTAAAGCCCTTAAAGTTTGACGAATTACCTGCTTTTCGTTGTGAGCGGGCATCAAGATTGCCACGTTAGGTCTAGAGTTGGGCAGATTGTCAGATTTTTTTTTCTGGTCAGGGACTAAAGCTAAAGTACATTCTAGAAATAGAATTGAGATCGGTACAAATAGCAAAACAGATAACCAAAAAAGTAAATTATAAAATTCTGAGAAAAATATATTTTTTAACATGATGAAATCGGCTATTTTTTAGTCAAAAAACATATAAGACAACCTTGCATAGCGAAATAAAAATATCAATCAAAGATGCTTATGTCTTATATTTTAAGTCCCATATTTAGAAGTATTATATTTTCATCCATTTTTATTTAAAAGTTTAAATTAAATGATTTGCAGCTAATAGTGAAACCATTTTAATCTATATATAAATATTTTGTGGTGGAGCAACAATACCTGGGTCTTTTACAGTTATAGTCCAAAATAATCACGAATTGCATAAAGTTTGTGTAAAAAAGGTATTTGAAAAATATATTTATCATGAAAATACAAACTATTTATTTTCGATCAAATCTAAATTTATTAATTAAAAAGTTGAAAACAATAAAAGTGCAAATGAAGTTACTTATAAGTTGTGATCTCAAACTGGGCATTATTATTGCACAAGTGTTATCAAAGAATAAATAAACTATTTTGTCGTTCAACTTTAAATAATTATTATTAATAATGAAAATCGCTTATCTCATCAGTCAATATCCCAAAGTAAGTCACAGTTTTATACGCCGAGAAATTACAGCATTAGAAGCCGATGGTATAGAAGTAGTTCGATATTCAATCCGTTCTTGTGCTGTGGAACTAGTTGATCAAGCAGACAAGCAAGAATTAACTAAAACCCGTTTCATTATGGCAGTAGGAGTTGTCGGGTTACTTCTCAATTTACTAAAAGTTGCTTTTACCAGACCAAAACGCTTTTTGACTGCTTTGGGTTTAACCCTCAAAATTGGCTGGGGACAAGATCGAGGATTGTTGATTCATTTTGCTTATTTAGCCGAAGCTTGTGTTTTGCTCGGTTGGGTAGACGGCACAGATATCTCTCATATTCACGCTCACTTTGCATTTAATCCAACTACCGTTGCTATGCTGTGTTATGTTTTGGGCGGACCTACCTATAGCTTCACAGTTCACGGACCCGAAGAAATCGATCGCGCAATCATTTTATCTTTGGAAGAGAAAATAAAACGGGCAACTTTCGTTGCACCCATTAGTTCATTCTGTAAAAGCCAACTGTACCGTTGGTGCGATCGTGCTTACTGGTCGAAAATAAAAGTAATTCACTGTGGTTTAGACGAACAGTTTTTTGCCAACGAACCTACTCCCGTACCAGATAACAATCACTTAGTTTGTGTCGGACGACTCAGCGAACAAAAAGGTCAGTTAGTTTTATTAGAAGCAGCTAGCCACCTAGTGCGCGAAGGTATTGACTTTAAACTAACTTTAGTGGGAGATGGTATCTTTCGTCCCCAGGTTGAAAAAGCGATCGCCGATTTCAATCTCGAAAACCACGTAGAAATTACGGGCTGGGTGACAAATGCTCAGGTTAGTCAATATATTATTGATGCCAGAGTAATGGTACTAGCTAGCTTTGCCGAAGGCTTACCAGTAGTCATGATGGAAGCCTTAGCACTTGGTCGTCCTGTAATTGGTACTTATATAGCAGGTATACCCGAACTAATTGAGCAAGAAGACTGCGGTTGGTTAGTCTCGGCTGGTGCAGTCAACGACCTAGCTGAAACTATGAAAAAAGCTTTGGAATTACCAGTACAACAGTTACAGCAGATGGCAAGCATTGGTACTGCCAAAGTTAAACAAGAACACAATATCACCATTGAAGCTCAAAAATTAGCAACTTTGTTGCGAGAATCTCAAAAAGATACTGAGTCAGATAGCTCAATTGTTCCTGTATCCACAAGCGTTGTACCTACCGTAGCAATTTCTACTGCTACCAATAACTAACAGCCAAGTATTTTTTCTTGATCCACACAAACTATTAGATTCTATGTCATCAGTCTCTTTAAAGAAGAAAGCTGTCAACGGTGCTGTCTGGACTATTGTTGGCTATGGATTTAGTCAAAGTCTAAGACTTGGCGGTAATTTGGTTTTAACTCGTCTTTTAGTTCCCGATCTTTTCGGGCTGATGGCTTTAGTTAATGTATTTATCATGGGATTGGCTTTGTTTTCTGACGTAGGCATTAATCCCAGTATCATTCGCAGCAAACGGGGAGACGACCCTGTTTTTCTCAATACTGCCTGGACAATCCAAGTAGTAAGAGGTTTTAGTTTGTGGATCGGCTGCACCATTATTGCTTTTCCCGTAGCAAGATTTTATGACGAGCCAAGATTGCTGTGGTTGATTCCAATAGTTGGCTTCAATACCATTTTAGATGGCTTTAACTCCACTAGCATTGCTAGCCTGAGTCGTCACATGGAAATTGGCAAACTAACCTTGTTTGAACTAGCTGGACAAATTATCTCTGTTGTTGCCATCGTTATTTGGGCATGGTTTAGTCCTACTATTTGGGCGTTAGTTGGTGGTACTGCCATTAACTCTTGTTGCAAATTATGGTTAAGTCATCGCTTGAATCCAGGAAAACCCAACCGTTTAACTTGGAACAAAGAAGTAGTGCAAGAAATTGCTAGCTTTGGTAAGTGGATTTTTCTTTCTACTGCTGTCTCATTTTTGGCATCCCAAGCAGATCGTTTAATCTGTGGCAAACTTTTTTCGTTGAGTATGCTAGGAGTTTATACCGTAGCCTTTAACTTTGCCAGTTTGCCCAAACAGGTTGTTCAAAAAATTGGCGACAAAATTATCTTTCCTGTGATAGCCCAAAGTGCAGAGCTTCCGCGCCAACAGCTTAGAGCCAAAATTATCAAAAAACGTTGGATTGTCCTAATTGCTCAAGCAGTTTTGTTAACTATAATGGTAAGTTTTGGAGATTTATTAATTATCAATCTCTACGATCAAAGATTTATCGATGCAGCTTGGATTTTACCCTTACTTTCTCTAGGTTTGTGGCCTTTAATGCTTTCTTTGACTAGCGATAAAGCCTTGTTTGTATTAGGCAATCCCAGTTATGTAGCCTACGGAAATATCTTCAAATTTGTCTATATGTTAATTGGACTACCTTATGGCTTCTCGCAGATGGGAGTTTTGGGGGCGGTAATTGTTATTGCCTTTAATGATATTCCTTTTTATGCTGCGGTTTCTTATGGTCTGTACCAAGAAAAACTCAATACCATTGCTCAAGATATTTTAGCAACCCTAATGTTATTAGGAGCGATCGCCGTCACGGAAGGAGGTCGTTATTATCTGGGCTGGGGTTTATCAATTTCAGGAATTTTATAAATAAAAACTTTAAACTAAAAATTATGAAAATTACTTTTGTGTTGCCCCATGCTGGTTTAGCTGGAGGTATCCGCGTGGTCGCTATTTATGCCGATCTTTTACAACGTCGCGGGCATGAGGTCTGTGTAATTTCCTTACCTAAACCAGTTTCTAGCTGGAAAAGTAGATTAAAATCTTTGGCTAAAGGTCAGGGCTGGTCTAATTTCCAGCCAGAAGCTTCTCATTTTGATTATGTTGATGTTCCCCACCGCATTTTAGAATCTTTTCGCCCCGTAGTCGATCGCGATGTTCCTGATGGAGACGTGGTAATTGCAACCTGGTGGGAAACTGCTGAATGGGTAGCAAATTTATCAGAATCTAAAGGTACGAAGGCATACTTTATACAGCATCACGAACTCCACGAATACTTCCCCATCGAAAGGGTTAAGGCGACCTATAGTTTACCCCTGCACAAAATAACCATTGCCCAATGGTTAGTAGATTTAATGGCTACCGAGTATGGCGACTGCGATGTCGATCTTGTACCTAATAGTGTGGATCTAAAGCAGTTCTCGGCTGATCTGCGTAGTAAACAGGCTAATCCCACTGTGGGCATGATGTATTCTACGGTCAACTGGAAAGGCTGCGACCTTAGTCTAAAGGCATTTTCGTTAGCTGCCCGCCAAATTCCTAACTTGCAACTGGTGGCATTTGGCAAACATCAACCTACTGCCGATTTACCCCTACCTGCAGGAACCAAATTTATTTACAAACCCGAACAACATACAATTAGCGATCTTTATAGTAGCTGCGATGCCTGGTTGTTTGGCAGTCGCGTCGAAGGCTTTGGCTTGCCAATTTTAGAAGCAATGGCTTGTCGAACTCCTGTTATCGGCACTCCTGTAGGGGCAGCACCCGAATTATTAGCTAATGGTGCGGGAATTATTGTACCTTCTGAAGATCCTGAAGCTATGGCAAAAGCGATCGCTAGAATTGCTCAACTTGACCCATCCGAATGGAGCTCGATGTCCGACCAAGCTTATAAAACTGCTCATAACTATACCTGGGAAGATGCAACCGATTTATTTGAATCTGCACTATATCACAGCATTAGTTTTAGAACCAAGATAGCTTGTGTTTAAAGCCCAAAAGAGCAAATTTTATCATTGCTGGAGAGCGAGCATATGAGTCCTCAAGCACAACTAATAATCCTTGCCTGGATACCCTTTGTACTTTATTTGTTTTACCGTTGCGACTATCAAAAAGCAGTGGTTATTAGTTTTATCATGGCATGGTTATTTCTACCCCAGCAGGTAGAGTTTCCCTTGCCCCTCATACCTAACTTTGACCGATTAACCGCAACTTGTTACAGCATCTTATTAGCTACTTGTATTTACGATATTAGACGCTTTAATTTATTCAAATTTGGTTGGTTAGACTTACCAATGTTTATTTGGTGTGTTTGTCCTTTTATGTCATCCATAACTAATGGTTTGGGTGCTTATGATGGCTTGTCAGAATCTCTGGCACAAACTTTAGCCTATGGTATACCTTATTTTTTAGGTCGCATCTATCTTAACGATCTTCAAGGACTGCGTCAGCTGGCACTTGGTATTTTTCTTGGTGGGTTGACCTATATTCCACTGTGTCTATTTGAAGTAGCCTTTAGTCCTCAACTGCACCGGATGGTCTATGGCTATCATGGTATTAGAGAATTTGGTCAATCAATTCGATATGGTGGCTATCGTCCCAACGTCTTTATGGTGCATGGCTTAAGCGTGGGGATGTGGATGATGGCTGCAACTTTGGTGGGCATCTGGCTGTGGCAGGCTGGCATAATTAAAAGAATTGGTGCTTTTGACATAATCATCGATATGCCGTGGGTAGTCTTGATTTCAATTATTACCGTGATGGTAGTTAAATCCACGGGGGCATATTTTTACCTAATTTATGGCTTACTTATTTTATTTACTGCCAAGTGGTTGAGAAACGCTCTGCCTTTAGTAGTTTTAATTGTCATGATCTATGGCTATATTACTGTTGGCGCCACGGGGGGCATCGCCGGAGAATCTGCAGACAAAATTATTGCGATCGCTACTGACATTACTGGACCAGAAAGATCCCAGTCACTAGAATTTAGGCTGGATAATGAAGAAATTTTAGGTGAAAAAGCCAGATCAAAAATACTTTTTGGTTGGGGTGGTTGGAAACGTAATCGAGTTTATGAATACAACCATCTTGATGAACTAGAAGATATCAGTACTACTGATAGCCTATGGATCATTTCTTTTGGAATCAATGGTGTAGTGGGTTTGATGGCAATATTTAGCTCGTCGTTACTACCTGCCTTTAGTTTCTTATGGTCATGTTATCCAGCGCGTTTGTGGTTCAAACCTCAAGTTGCGCCAGCAGCAGCCTTGGCTACCGTAACAGTGCTATATATGCTCGACTCTACCCTCAATAATCAACCTAATCCAATTTTCACTTTGGCATCAGGAGGCATTGCAGGATTGGTTTTGTATCAACAGCAAATCAATAAATCTTCTTCTAAACAAAGCTTAGATCCTATGAAAATTTAACTCTTTTTCAACTTGATTTGAACATTAACAATATTTATTTTTGGCTGAATTAGCTGAATTAATTTTAAAAAAAGATTTATGACAACTAACAATAACTTGATACAAAGACCTATTTTTCTCGTCGGCGCAGAACGTTCTGGAACAACCCTACTTAGACTAATACTCAACCATCATCCTCAGATCGCTTGGTGTAATGAATTTGAATACGCCGTTGATTTGATGACTCAATCGAACAGTTATCCCGATCTAGATAACTATTATCAATGGTTAGAAACTCATCGCATATTTCAGGCAACAGGATTTACGATTGATCGCTCTTTGAGTTATCCCGAACTGATCAATAGTTTCTTGGTTCAAAGACGCAACTATCAAGATAAGTCTACTATTGGTGCGACAGTGCATCGTCACTTTGATCGTATTTTACAAATTTGGCCTGATGCTTGTTTTATTCATATTATGCGCGACGGTCGAGATGTATCTCGTTCCTGTATTGGTATGGGTTGGGCTGGCAATGTCTGGAAAGGCATCGAGCGTTGGATCGAGGCAGAAAATTTATGGAGTGAGCTAGAAACAAAAATTACTGCCGACCGCCATATTAACGTAGTTTATGAGGATTTGATTTCCAATCCAGCCCAAATCTTAGAGCCAATCTGCAATTTTATTGGTGTCGATTATGACCCAATTATGCTCGAATATCATCACTTTACTACCTACGATTTTCCCGATCCTAAGTTTATCGGACAGTGGCGACGTAAGCTGTCTGAGAGAGAAATTCGGTTAGTCGAATCTAGAATTGCTCCGATGCTAACCGCTAGAGGTTATGAGCTTAGTGGTTTACCACCTATTAAAGTTAATGCTATTCAACAGCAATTGCTTCGGCTAGATGACTGGTGGAAAAAAGTGCAGTTCCGCATTAAAAAAACGGGCTTACCTTTGTTTGTCTCTGATTATATTTCTCGACACTTGAGACTACACGGTTGGCAAAAGTCAATCAAGCTCAAGTTGAATGCGATCGATGCTGCGGGAATTAAATAAACCAAATTTATCCAAAATTTTTAAATTAATTTAAATAGCTAATTAAGACCTATGAGTTTAGCCATCATCATTGTTAACTATAAAACTCCCGATTTAGTTATCGACTGTCTATTTTCTTTACAAAACCAAGTTGAATTAGATTCTGATTCGGTAATTGTCGTTGATAATGCTTCGGGAGATGATTCCGTTGTTCGATTAGAAACTGCTGTTACTCAAAATCAGTGGCAGCAGTGGGTCAAGATTGTACCTTCCCAGATTAATGGTGGTTTTTCCGCAGGTAATAATCTTGGTATCCAAGCTGTATCTGCAGCTGCTTATTTGCTACTAAATAGCGATACTATTGTTCGTCCTGGAGCGATCGCGCTTTTGAAAGAGGCGATGCACACATATCCCCGTGCAGGTCTGATTAGTCCTCGCCTGGAATGGCCTGATGGTACACCTCAAATCAGTTGTTTCCGCTATCATTCTCCCGTAAGCGAATTGATTAATGCTGCTGCCACTGGTCCTGTTTCCAAACTGCTTATTAATTATGATGTACCTCTTCCTGTTTCCGATGTCCCAATGAATCCGCAATGGACAAGCTTTGCTTGTGTTTTGATTCGTCGAGAAGTAATCGAGCAAGTCGGCTTAATGGATGAAGGATACTTTATGTATTTTGATGATGTTGATTATTGTCATCAAGCTAGAGATGCAGGATGGGATATTGTGCATTTTCCTACTGCTAGGGTAGTTCACCTACGGGGTGGCAGTGGTTCAGTCAAAAAAGCGATCGCCCAACGCCAGCGTCCCAGAGCTTATCTTTATGCTTCTAGAGCCAGATATTTTCATAAATTTTATGGTTATGCAGGATTGTTGGCAGCCAACTTATTGTGGCTTGTAGGTCGCAGTATTTCTTGGGTTCGCGAACTAGCTGGAAATAAAAAACCCCACACTTGTCAGTTGGAGTCGCGAGATATTTGGCTCAACTGGAAAAATCCACTAATACCACCTGCAAATACATAATTTATCAATTTGTTAATTTTACAAAAACATTTAAAAAAATATTTAAACCAATAAATAATATGAGTAATTATCCCAACTTTTTAATTGTTGGTGCGATGAAGTGCGCTACTAGTACTCTACACGAACAGCTAGCCTTGCAGCCTGGGTTTCTAATGAGCGAACTCAAAGAACCTAATTTTTTTAGTAATGACGAGCAATACGCTAAAGGTATGTCTTGGTATTTATCTAACTTTGATTCTTCTGACGACTATATTCTGTGCGGAGAATCTAGTACTCACTATACTAAGATGCCTACTTATCCCCAAACGATCGCACGTATTCAACAGCATTTGCCAGATACCAAGTTTATCTATGTGATGCGTCATCCAATTAAGCGTCTTATTTCCCAGTACATCCATGAGTGGAGTATGGGATTTATTTCGGTAGATATTAATCAGGCAATATCTCAGTACCCCGAATTAATTGACTATAGTCGCTATACGATGCAACTTCAACCGTACTTTGAGCAGTTTGGCAGAGACAGAGTATTGCCGGTATTCTTTGAAAGAATGTTGAGCCATCAACAAGCAGAATTAGAAAGAATCTGTAGTTTTCTAGATTATCCCCAGCAACCTACATGGCAAGAATTGGATGCACAGAACGTTTCGAGCGATCGCATGAAACATAACCCTTTACGAGATCTGATTGTTGAACTTCCTATTCTTAGAGAACTCAGACAAAATTTAATTCCTAAAAGCTGGCGTACTTGGGTTAGAAAGCAATGGACAATGCAGCAAAAGCCAGAATTATCCCCAGAAAATTTGCTGTTATTAGAGAAAATTTTTAACGAAGACTTAGCAGTATTGGGTTCGTGGTTGGGAATTGACGAACTAAATTGCGACAATTTCATAGCTTCAGTTCAAGCCGAAGAATTAGATTGGGCAACTGTTACCCTGCGAGTTTGAGTATTAAATTCAACTATTTATCAAATTAAAACTAAATAATCATGCAAACTTTAAAAAACGTTGGCTTAGTAATTATTGGACGTAATGAAGGTGATCGCCTTCGTCGATGTCTGCATTCGGCGATCGAGCAAACCAATCATATTGTATATGTCGATTCTGGTTCGACAGATGGTAGTCTAGAAATGGCTGAATCTTTAGAAGTAGAAGTAGTCAATCTTGATTTATCTATCCCCTTTACTGCTGCTCGTGCGAGAAACGAAGGTTTTGATCGTTTATTAGAACTTAATCAACAAATTCAATACGTTCAATTTGTTGATGGTGACTGTGAGATTTTTCCTCGCTGGATGGCAACTGCTCGTCAAGTTCTAGAAGCTCGTGAAGATTTGGCTGTAGTATGTGGTCGTCGGCGGGAGCGTTTTCCCGAAGCTACTATTTATAATCGACTGTGCGATATTGAATGGGATACACCTGTAGGTGAAGCTACTGCTTGTGGTGGAGATGCTATGATGCGCGTTGCTGCGTTTACTCGCGTTCAGGGATACAACCCTAACCTAATTGCAGGAGAAGAACCCGAATTGTGCGTGCGTCTGCGTCGTCAAGGATGGAAAATTCGACGAATAGATGCAGATATGACCTTACATGATGCAGCCATGACTAAGTTTTCTCAGTGGTGGAAAAGATCTCTTAGAGGTGGTCACGCTTATGCTGAAGGTGCCTGGATGCACGGTAATAGCCCTGAAAAACACTGGGTCAAAGAAAGTAAAAGTATTTGGCTGTGGGGTTTCATTTTGCCTTTAATGGCTTTTGGGGGAATACTTTTTAGTAAAGGCTGGAGCTTGTTGTTGCTGCTGGGCTATCCCTTGATGGCATACAAGATTTATCGCTATGTTAAATTGCGCAACTATAGCCCTCAAGACACCGTAGCCTATACTATGTCTTGTTTAGTTGGTAAATTTCCTCAAGCTCAAGGTCAAATTCAATTTCATCTTAATCGTCTGTTTAAACGAGATATTTGTTTAATTGAATACAAAAATTCAACAGCAACAATAGATAATTTTAAAACTATTAATCAGTAGTAATTTAAATACTAATATAAATTTTAAAATAAATATCTTGAGTATGCCTTCGATCACTTTCAAAAGTGATCGAAGGCATCTTTTTTAGATTATTTTATTTAGTTTCTTAGCAAATAAAAATAATTAATATCTTAAAAGTTGTGATTTTAAGAGAAGGTTTACAGGAATTTAATTTAAGACGTAGTTAATATAAATTGTAGATAAATAGCTTACTTTACTATGGTTGAATTCAATTTTGCTATGACATTATGAATTTAATCAAGTATTTAGCCATTACCTCTCTTCTATATTTTTACATTTAACCTTTTAAAAAGATCAATTAATAAATATTTAGAAGCGAAATAATTTGCTAATCAACAATACAAAAATAATAAATTTTCAAATAAAGCTTATCTGGAAAATTATTGAAAAGGTAAGCATATCTCGATTTTTAAAACATTTTTAAATAAAAAATCATGACAAATCAACAGTTACTTCAAAGTAGAAATCCGATCCAAATAAATGGTTTCGACTTTATTGAATTTGCGACTAAAACACCTCAAAAAATGCTCGATTTGTTCGCACAATTTGGTTTTGTTGTTACTGGTCGTCACCACAGCAAAAATATTTCTTTGCTAGAGCAAGGCGGAATAAAATTTATTGTTAATGCAGAACCTAATACTGACAGCGCAGCTTTTGAATCTATTCATGGTTCTGGTGTTTCTGGTATGAGCTTCCACGTCAAAGATTCTCAATTTGCTGTTGAAGAAGCAGTAAAACGCGGTGCAACAGCAGCAATCAGCTCTGACTATGATTTACCTGCAATTGAAGGTATTGGAGGTTCTAAGCTGTATTTAATTGATCGCGCTACTAGATCGGAGTTTTTTAAACGCTTTTTTGTACCTACGGGAAAACTTCCTGTAGCCAAAGCTAAAGTAAGTTATATCGATCACGTTACTCATAATGTATTTAAGGGCAATATGGATGCCTGGGCAAAATTTTATGAGTGTGTTTTCAACTTCCAAGAAATACGTTTCTTTGATATTAAAGGCAAGAAAACAGGTTTACGCAGCAAGGCTTTGGTTAGTCCTTGTGGCAAAATTCGGATTCCTTTGAATGAATCTCAGGATGATATTTCACAAATTGCTGAATTCCTCAAACAATATAACGGTGAAGGTATTCAACATATTGCCTTGGGTTGTCACGATATTTATTCAGTAGTCAGTCAAATTCAAAAGCGCGGTATCGACTTCCAAGATACTCCTGACAGTTATTACGATTTAATTAATAGACGCCTTCCTTATCATCAAGAAGATGTTTCTGCTCTGAGAAAATCTAAAATTTTGATTGATGGTAATAGCGAAGATGATGGTACTTTGCTCCAAATTTTCACCAAAGAAATTATTGGGCCAATCTTTTTTGAGTTTATCGAACGTAAAGGTAATAAAGGTTTTGGCGAAGGTAACTTCCAAGCTTTGTTTGAATCAATTGAACTCGACCAAATGCGTCGTGGGGTTTTAGACGGAACAACCGACCTCGAAGAAGCAAAACTCAAGCATCCCATGTTGTTTGAGGATGCAGATCGGGTACAAAAAGAACCTCAAATCGCTGTCGAAACAGCTACCAGCTCGAAGCTTTCCTAAAAGTGCGAAGGTAAGCACAAAATGCGGGTGGGGCGTTTGAGCACTTGAACTAAATTAAATTCTGAGGGCGATCTGCTAGAGTCTCGTCCCCACTCCGCCAATGTTGACCTCTCGAATCAGGTGAGAGTAAGAACGGCTGAAATACCATAACTTTGGTCTGGCATCGTATTCTTTCCTTGTCAGAGAAAGTCCCGTCGTTTTACATGCAAAGCGGTATGCGTGCTCGGTATCACGGACGACCTGCGGACTTGAGTCAGCCTCAACACATGCGGACAAGTCTTTTGTCGCGTCCTCCTTTAGGGCTTTCACTTACCGCACGCTCGTCTATACGGAGAGGCTTGCATTAATTGTATCCGCCGTAATTGACATCGGGGTCTTTCCCACTTTTTGATACCGTCTAACGATCCGCTCATACCTTCTCGAATCCTTAGCGGATCGCACCTAAATCAAAAATATAGCTGCTGAATTATTTAGAGATATTTACGTTAGAACTTAATTTGACATGAATCAGACTGCACTGCTTAATCCTACAAATTTTTGTTCTCTATCAACCTTAGAACTGGCGAACTATGCTAATCCTACTCTTGCCAAAACTGCTTTTGGCGGAATGGAATCAGTAATAGGAATTATTAAGCTAGAGATAGAGGATTATCTAGAAAAATTTCTGAAAAAATACTCAGTTACAGTTCCTGCGATCGCATCTACTCTATTTAGCATTTTAGTATATAAATATACTCGCCAAGAGCAGTTTAAACTGCGTCAGTATCAAATTGGTTCAGAAATTCGCCACTTCGATCTCGGTTGTAATTTAGGCGAAGAAATTAGTTTTGATAATCTACTTCAGTCTGCCAAACAATTATATCGTAATACTTCTTACGATCGCTTGAGCGACCTTGATTTGGAATCCGTCACTACTGGCGTTAGCTATAGTATGGCTTACTTTGAGTCGGGCATGAGCGATGAGTATGTCAATACTCTAATCCAAAATCACTTAAACCACAGTGAAATGTGTTTGATGGTCGACAGCCAAACCAGTGCTTATATTGTTTATGACCAAGGCGCATTTGATCGCCATTTTATGATTGAGTTGATCCGTCATTTTGAAATCTTGTTAAATCAGATTTATCGTGATGACGATCTTTCTTTAGCAGCCTTAAGTCTAACTTCTCCTGAAGATCTACAAACACAACACGAGCGTACGAAATCTGCTAGTAGAGATTATGGAAAGACTCCTATATACCGTCATTTTGAACAGCAGGCTCAAAAATATCCAGACTCAATTGCGATCGCTTTTGGGAAACAAGAAATTACCTATCGAGAACTTAATGCTAAAGCAAATAAGCTAGCTAACTATTTAATTGCCCAAAACGTCCAGCCTCAAGATTGCGTGGGTGTATTTATTGAACCTAGCCCAGATATTTTAGTAGCGATCTTGGCAATTCACAAAATTAATGCGGTTTATGTACCCATCGATACGGAGTATCCTCTTGGCAGAATTAAAACTATTATCGAACAGGTAACGCCATCAGTAATTATTGTTAAGAGCGATTGCCAAGAGATTCCTTTGACTAGCTTGACAGAAATAGATAGTAATTTTGCAGCCAAAACGATTAACTTACCCGAACTAAACTTGTCGAAATATAATGACGAAAATTTAGATTATGCTTGTGAGATCGACGGTATTTCTCACATCTTTTTTACTTCTGGAACTACTGGCACTCCCAAAGGGGTAGTTTCTTCCCATAGTAATTTAATTCAATATATTTTTGCAGCCCAAGACAAATATTGTTTTAGCAAAGAAGATAGTTTCTTATCCGCAGCCCGTTTTACTTTTAGCATTAGCTTATTCATGCTGCTGCTGCCTTTAGTATCTGGCGGAAGAGTAAATTTAATTACTTTCGGCGAATTACTCAAACCGCAATTATTGGCTCAGGCGATCGCTAAATCGACCTTTTTCCATCTTAATCCCAGTCTACTCAAGGTACTATTAGATTACCTAGAAGAAAATAACCAAGACGAGTCAAGATTCAGTCACGTCAAACACGCCTCTTCGGGGGGCGATATGATTCCGGCTGAAATACTCAACCGCCTCAATCAAGTATTTACTCAAGCAGAAGTATATGCTATCTATGGGTCTAGCGAAGTTAGCTGTATGGGCTGTACTTATTATGCTCCCAAAGAACAATCGCTTCAGCAAACTCTAGTGGGCAAACCATTTAATAATGTTAGCGTCAAAGTACTCGATCTCTACCAAAGAGTTGTACCTGTAGGAGTTAAAGGGGAAATATATTTTTCTGGTCAAGGTATCACTCAAGGCTATTTAGATTTACCTCATCTTACCGAGATGAAATATGTCAACCTAGATGGAGAGCGATATTATCGTATGGGAGATATTGGTCGCTTTGACTCTCACGGTAATTTACAAATATTTGGACGAGATGACAACCAAGTCCAAATTCGCGGGATGCGAATTGAGTTGGGTGAAATTGAATCTTGTATCAATCTTCATTCTGCAGTGAGAAACTGTGTTGTCATTGTCAAAGAGGATCGATTAGGCAACAAACAACTGATTGCTTATTTAATTTCTCAAGGTCAATCTCCCACGTCCCAGGAACTACGAAATTTCTTGAACTCGACTTTACCGCAATACATGATTCCCGCGCATTTTGTTGCGGTTACAAAATTTCCTCTCAACCATAACGGTAAAATCGACCGTAAAGCTTTAACAGAAAAAGAACTGGCACCCCAGCAATCAGAACAAGACTCAATTTTTCCTCGAAACGAACTAGAACAAAAAATTGCTCAGATTTGGCATCAAGTTTTAGGTATCGATTCAGTTGGCATTCGAGAAAACTTTTTTCATATAGGTGGACATTCTTTATTGGCATCTCAACTATTGAGCGAACTAGAAGAAGCTTTTGCAACTACTTTACCTCTAGCTGCATTATTCCAACTATCAACCATCGAAGAACAGGCAGTGTTCTTTGAACAAGAAGCAAATACTAATACTTGGTCTTGTCTTGCCCCGATTCAACCTAAAGGTAGTAAACCACCTCTATTTTTATTCCAAGGTATTGGTATTTATTATCCCTTGTCGTATTATTTGGGTGAAGACCAGCCAGTCTACGGCTTGTCCATTGAAATGATTGATGAGTCGGAACATTGGTTTAGCCAGATTGAAGAGATGGTGGCTTTGTATATTGAAGAAATTCGTAAAGTTCAACCCCACGGACCTTATTATTTTGGCGGTTTATCTTTTGGTGGGATGATTGCCCTGGAAGCCGCACAACAGCTACAGGCTCAAGGAGAAGAAGTTGCATTACTAGCCATGATGGATACGTGGGGACCAAAAGCCTTTACTCCCTACTCCAAACTTAAGAAACTAACGATCAAGGCTAAGAAACTACGACGTTTGGGATTTAAGTATTTTCTCTCGCAGCAGGATATAGTCAAACAAAAACTAGATCGACTTGCTGAGAAATTAGGTCTGGGAATTAAGATAAACCAAGCAAAATTAGCACTTACTCAGCAAGATGATCACCAGTCCAATAATCTCAATCAAGTATATATTAGAGCGAGAAAAAACTACGTTCCTCAAATTTATTCAGGCACTTTAAAAGTTTTTCGTTCAATGGAGAATGAGGAAATGACTGAATTTGGCGAAATTGATTCTAAATTAGGATGGTCAGATCTGGCTACTAAAGGTCTAGATATTATTGATATTCCTGGCGATCATTTAGGAATCTTAAAAGAGCCTAATGTAGAAACACTAGCAACAGAGTTACAAAGATGTATCGATGAAGCCGATCGCATTTCAATATCCAATCAATCATAGATGGTTGAAGCCTACAGTTGATTGCGTAGGCGCGATCGCATTCTCATACTCCAGTTAAATTTTAAGTTCAATTTAATAAACTCTTACAACAGGAAGCCAAACAATGGTACAGGTTAAAATATACGGTCTAGGAGAAAATATCTCACCCAAACGCTTTGCTTTATCCTATGCTATTCATGCTGCATTAAACGAAGCCATTGGTACTCCCGAACAAAAGAGATTTCAAAGATTCATTGTTTTAGAACCAGAAAATTTTATTTATCCTAGCGATCGCACTTTTAACTACACGATTCTCGAAATTAGTATGTTTGAAGGACGCTCAGTAGAAGCTAAGAAAAATTTGATTCGTCTTTTATACCAAAAAGTTGCCGATACCACAGATATCAATCCTCAAGATTTAGAAATTACGATTATCGAAACTCCTAGATACAACTGGGGTATTCGTGGTGTCCCAGGAGACGAACTAGAGCTAGATTATCCAATTGATGTTTAGGTAGGGGTTTTTCGCGAAAAACCCCTACAAGAACTACATCAAGCCTTTTACATGGCTGATGATGCCTTCTGGATCTAATCCTTGGTAGGGGAATTGTTCCCAAAGTCCGCCACAGCCTTCTTCATGAACACCGAGATAAGCGTATTTGGGAGTCAAACCTCTCTCTAGCAACCAAGAACCGAAACGGCTACCTAAACCAGTACGACGGTTGAAAGATTCTACAACCAAAACGAATGGTGCTTTACCAATTTTTGCTATGGTATCTTCGTCAACGACGTTAAGAGTAGACTTGTTGATTAGGCCAATATTAGTACCTTCTTTTTTGAGACGTTCTACTGCGTCTAAAGAACGATATAAAGCATCGCCAAAACTAACAATATAACCCGCGTCTCCTTCGCGAATCACTTCATCTTTACCAGGAGTGAAAGTATAGTCTCCACCAAAGAATTCATTACCAGATTCATCCAAAATCATGGGGACTTTAGAACGAGTGGAGAAAATAAAGCGCATTCCTGGGTTATGGAACACTTTTTTGACGCAAGCACTCATTTGATTGGCATCGGCAGGAAAATAAAGACGAGTTTCATAACCATCTTCTAGTCCGTTGTCGGCATACATATTGTTGATACCGAAGTGACAGGTATTATCTGCCATGTCATCAATACCAGCATGAGAAAAATGACACAAAAGGTTGGACTTGTTCAAACGTGCCATCGTAATCTCAGAAACACACATTTCTAGGAAAGCACTAAAGGTAGCGAACACTCCCTGCTTACCTTCTTCCATTCCAAAACCCGCAGCAGCAGAAAGATTACCTCGTTCCATAATTCCTGAAGGGATAAAGACTTCAGGATAAGCATCGTGGATCTGTTTAAAACCGCAAGACCCTTCTAAGTCACTATCAATAAAGATTACTTTCTCTTTGCGTTCAGCATCACTCATTTCACCGAGGACAGATACTACCGCTTCACCAAAAACATTACGGTTAGAACCAACTTTATCGCTAACACCCAAGAATTCATAGTCGTTGCTGGGCTTTTTAATGTTTTTGAGGAAATCTGCAGCAGCACCTTGATTGTGCTTCTCCAAATAAGAGATTGCTTTATCAACTGCAATTACATCATGTCCGTGAGTTGTACCTTCAATCCCTTCAATACCAGGACACATAGGACGCTTATTAATCAAAGCCGCAGGACCATCACCCGTTACTGCAGCACACATACGGCTATAAAGAGAATCTATATCTTCGCCGTCTCCTTCATTAACTTCTAAACCATGCCCAGCCAACGTTTGATTAACATCGTAGCCAGGAAGATAATCTGAGGGATGACCTGCAATAGTTACATCATTATCATCGATAAATAGTTTCACTTTGAGGTTTTGTGCCACTGCAAAACGGGCAGCTTCTGCATCATTACCTTCTTGTTGTGAACCATCCGAACCCAAACAGACTATCACTTTATCGCGGTTTGCCAGAGCAATACCATTAATATAAGGCCACATATGACCCAGACGACCAGAACTAAATTTGACTCCAGGCGTTAACCCCAATTCTGGGTGTCCAGGTAATTTGGAATTAGCACCACGATAGTTAAGTAAATTTTCTTTAGGTAAGTCACCATGCAATACTGCCATCAAATACTGGGTAGCAACGCGGTGTCCTGCTTCATCAAAAAAGATTGGCACAAATTTATCAGGTGCGCCACGGAAAAAAGCATCGAGAATCATTACTTCGGGGACAGTATCAAAAGGCCCACCAGTATGTCCGCCAACGCCTCTAGCTGCACCAGTAGCAGTAAAGAAAACAATTGCTTCGCGACATAGTTGTATATTGGCTTTTAAAGTTTCTCTTTGTTCGTCAGTTAGGGTAGAGTTATTAGGATCTAGAGCTAAAGGTTGATAGGCATCTAAATCGATGGGGAAACGAGTACTTGTTGCTGTCATGGTTTATTTTGTGGTGCTTGAGTAAAGGGGCTTATTAAAAAATTGCTACATCAATCATTAATACAGTTAATTTCTAGTTCTGAAAATCTAATATTTGAATATGAGCGATAAATTATGTTCAAGTTTATCGGTTTGTGGTAAACAGGGGAAATTTTTCTGTAATTTTGACGACAATTAAATATTAACCACTGATCTTATTATTGCTCCTTTAAGATTGTTTTTGACACCAAACGAGTTTTTTTACGATCTCTTTCGGATAAATCTTTACCAATTTGCAATCGAGTTGCGTTAGTTTGCAACACTGTTGCCCCCTGTTTATCTCCTAGTTGCAGGGCTGTTTTGGCGGCGGTTTGAAGCATCGTGGCTGCGCCAGTGCGATCGCCATCTTTGAGCTTAACTTCTGCAATTTGGGTTTGACGATATTTAGCTAGAGTCAAAATATGATTTTGTACCAGATCGTTGGGCTGGGCTTGATACTGACTTTGAGATTCTATCTCAATTGCCACTACATCAGAATGAACATTTTCTTGATTTTGACCAGGATTATCATAACGTAGCTGTACCCCAGCAATTTTATGTTTTCCTGGAGGAAGTTGATTAATATAGAAGTTAATTAAGATAATTCTGGGTCGCTCAATCATTAAGTCTCCCAAACGGACGCTAAAATAATTTCCCTCAAGCTGAATGGGCAATTCAATTGTTTCAGGGGCTACTTGTGCCACAGGTTTTAATTCTGCTAATCTCACCTTGGGCATTAATTCTACAGTTAGGCAACTGTTAGTTAATCCTACAGATTGGGCGCGGGCAAATAAACGCTCGAATTCAAAAACTGCCCGATCTGGTTTTTCGATATAGGCTAAAGTTCCTTGTGCAGAATCAGAAATTTGTTCTAGAACATCTTGATTCCAGTGTTCCCCAAAACCCAAGGTGTCAATCGTAATATTGTATTCTGCTGCCAATTCTGCCAACTTGATACAGCGTTTATTATCGCCGTGTTCGTTTTCGCCGTCGGTAAGCAAAAAGAGTCGAGAAACACAGTGCTGATTCTGAGCAGCAATTTCCTTGATACCCAAACGCATTCCTTCATCAATAGAAGTACCACCATCAGCTACCATCAGCCTAATCTTTTGCTTAATTGGCTCAATATTTTTGATAACTTGGTTGGGAACAATGACTTTTGCCCGATGATCGAAAGTTACTACGCTAATGCGATCGCCTGGCTTAAGTTTTTCAATAATACCAATGGCAGCTTCTTTAACCATTTCCAGTGGTCTTTCTGACATTGAACCACTACGATCTAAAACCAAACACAAGTTCAAAGGTAAATCTTGAGAGGTATCGTCGGCTACAGCGGATATAGCCAAAGATAGTTGACGTTGACTACTACTAATTTGAGCATCAAGATTAGGATCGCTTAGGTAAGACTGTAAACCGACTCTCATAATTACTAGAAAGATAAAACTGACGACTACATGATATTGGCTTTTATATTACTCTAGTTTTTCTGTAGAGACTTAATACTGAATATTACCGTCACAACCCAATTCTTAATAAACAGAATGATATGTTCAAACTCACCCAAATTGGTATCAGAAATAAAATTAAAAATGATCCCTACTATCGTTTTCAATCTTTACAAGAAGTAGCGATCGCTGTAGAGTTAGGAATTATAATTGATGTCAACCAAGCAACAGTTGATGATTGGCTAAGGCTACCAGGGTTTTCGATACATCAGGCAAAGTCTCTAGTAGATTTGGTCGCAATGGGAATACAGCTATTTTGTATTGAAGATATTGCTGCAGCAATTAACTTTCCCGTACAGCGTTTACAACCCTATGAGTCTATTCTCGCTTTTGCTTACTACGGTCGTTTTAGCACTCTTAGTCCAGAAAAAACCAATCTTAATACCGCAGCAATTGAGGAAATAACTATCATTCCAGGCATGAATCCAGACTTAGCAACGAAGTTACTTGAAAATCGGCAGTCAGATGGCAAATATCGCAATCTAGTCGATTTACAACGTCGCCTAAATTTAGATCGTGAGTTAATATCGCAACTAATGCACTGTGTACAGTTTTAGCACAGACCAGGAATTTCTTGTCTGTACCGTTTTAATTCATTATTCCTTAGTTTTATGTCTGCATCTCCCCAATCAGAACCTATGCGGAGTGTTCATACGAACAATTTCCCTAATCTTCTTACTCAGCTAAACATTTCTTTGGTAGTTTCTACATATCAAGCGGGAAAGCTAATTGTTTTACGGGCAGATGGAGAACATATTAATACTCATTTTCGGATGTTTCAAAAGCCAATGGGGATTGCCGCAAATCGCCACAAAATTGCTATTGGTTGCAACAGTCAAATTTGGGAATTAGATAATGTCCCTGCAGTAGCAGCAAAAGTAGAACCTGAAGGGAAGCACTCTGCCTGTTATCTACCCCGCCAGTCTCATGTAACGGGAGATATTGATATTCATGAAATGGAATGGGGAGGGGCAAACAATAGCGAACTATGGTTTATTAATACTCGCTTTTCTTGTCTTTGTACTCTAGACAAAAACTATAGTTTCGTTCCTCGATGGCGACCCAATTTTGTTACTGCTTTGACACCTGAAGATCGCTGTCATCTCAATGGTTTAGGTCTGGTTGATAACCAACCTAAATATGTTACAGCACTGGGAGAAACTGATACAGCAGGCGGCTGGAGAGCTAATAAAGCCAATGGTGGTATTTTAATAGATATAACCAACAATGAAATTATCAACAGAGGAATTTCCATGCCTCACTCTCCTCGCTGGTATCAAGACCGTCTTTGGGTACTAGAGTCAGGACAGGGTAGTATTGCATGGTGCGATCTTCCTACTGGTAAGTTAGAAACAGTAACTACTCTTCCTGGATTTACTCGTGGAATTGATTTTTGTGGTTCATTGGCCTTTATTGGACTATCTCAGGTTAGAGAAACGGCAGTTTTTAGCGGTCTACCTTTGACCGAAAGATCCGACGAGAGAATTTGTGGTGTTTGGGTAGTTAATATTGAAACTGGTCAAACTGTAGCTTTTCTTAAGTTTGAAGATGCGGTACAAGAAATATTTGCTGTTAGAGTACTTCCCAATACTCCTTTTCCTGAAATTATTGATTGGGACGAAAAATTGATCGCTAGCTCTTATGTCTTGCCTGATTCTGCTCTGGCAGACGTTCCTCAAGAGCGTTTGTCTATTTAAAATTAGACCAATTTTTAAAAGCAACTGTAAAGATAAACCATCTAAGTTAATCTATGTTGATTTGTCGACTTTTTTAGAGTAAGAATTAAGATTTTTCACTTCATACTAAATTTATATGTTTATTATCAACCAGTTGTTAAATTAACATCGTAAAAATTACTTATCTTTTACTACTTTTTTTCTAATTATCTCGGTAAAAAGTATTTATTGACCACCTAATCTATGATTCTACTGTATTAATTAATACATTTGATTTATATTGACAAAGTTCGGTGTTTTCGCGAATAGTGTTGTACTCTTTTTTTGTTAGTATAGGACAAAATTGAGCGTATAAATCGAGCGTATATTTACCTTTTGATATTTATATTGATGTTTTGTTGCATCATAAAATATATTAATAACTAAATACGCTTCATCTATATTTTACTAGCTTACTGTACTAGAATAGCCAAGCTAAAAATACTGGCAAATTAATTTACATTTAGTAGTACCTAGCTAAAGTATTATTTAATTACTTTAAATGTTTTTTTTGCTCGCCTAAAAATTCATTTAATCTAAGCGATTAATCTAAGCGATTACTACTGTTATTAACTAATATTTTCTACTTTATTGTAACCACAATTCTATTATTACTATGACAAGACCTAAGAAATCTCAACGTCAAGAAACAAATTCTCCTTTTAAAAGAATGAGACTAAATGTAAAACTTTCTCAAGAACAATTAGCTAGGGAAATTGGCGTAGCAGTCTCTACTATTAGACGGTGGGAAAAAGGACAAGCAGAACCAACTATGACAGTTCATCAGATGAAAGAATTTTGTCGGGCAGTCAAAAAGAGTTTTGATGAATTGCCCAGCTCTTTATTACCTAGCAATGGTTCTAAAAGTACTAGCAACGGGACATCATAGCTAGATGTAGCTAAATAGCTATTAACTTATGAGATTGCTTTTTTTAGGCTAGAGCAGAAGTCAGCGATCGCTTTTAAGCCAGATTCGGGAGTCCCATCTGCTAGGCGTTTGACAATCGCACTACCGACAATTACCGCATCTGCGCCCCATTCTTTGACCTGTTTTGCCTGTTCGGGGCTAGAGATCCCAAATCCTACTCCAATAGGTTTATCAGTAGAATTATGTAAATCTGCGACTAAATCTTTGACTCCTACTGCCATCTCGGAACGAATTCCAGTCACACCGGTTACGGAAACTAGATAAATAAAGCCTTGGGACTGGGCTGCGATCGCATCTATCCTTGATTGAGAGCTAGTAGGCGCGACTAATAACGTGACCTCTATGCCAATTTTCTCTGCTAGTTTTAGCAATGTTTTTGCCTCTTCTAAAGGCAGATCGGGAACTACTAAACCACTTACTCCTACATCCTTGACCTGTTGCAAAAACGATTCGATACCACGATAGTAAATTGGATTGTAATAAGTAAATAGAATAATCGGAATTTCTATTTTGGGCGCGACTTCTTTGACTATTGCTAAAACATCATCTAACTGAACTCCTTTCTGTAAGGCTCTAGTTGCTGCTGCTTGTATCGTTGGTCCATCTGCTAAGGGATCGGAATATGGCACACCCAACTCAATCATATCTGCACCGTTTTTAGCCAATACCTCTAGAGCTTTAGCAGTAGTTGCCAAATCTGGATCGCCAGCAGTGATAAAAGGAATTAAAGCGCATTCGGAATTTTGTTTGAGATGTTGAAAACGACGGGCAACGTTCATGAGGCGAAGTTAGGTGATAGGTAAAAAATATTAATGTTCGATCTTACTTAAGTAACATCTTGTTTTTTTTCTGGCTCTTTTTTATCGGTTGCAATCTCTTGCTGCAACTGGGCTAGTTCTTCTGGGGACATATTTTCCAACCGCTTAAGCATTACTGCTTCTTCGTAATCTTTAAGCTGTTGATTGTACGTCATATTTTTAGTCCCCACTCGAACCAAGTAAGTTAAAGACCAACCAATTAGACCAATTACCAGTAGAGTTTGAGTCCAGATACCTGCATTTATACCATCTACACCAAACAACTGCAGCCCAGCATAAACCAGTCCTGCTGCGACAAATACACCCAAACAAATCCCAATTGCATCAATTCTACGCATATTTTAAGCCTGTAAATCGCGACGTTTGGGACGAAAATTGAGGAAGGGACTGAGCAAAAGCATCCCTGGAAAACTCAAAAAGACGAAAAGATACATAATCAATCGCTCGATCGAACCTGCATTGTACCAGCGGGTTTTGAGATACAAATAGACTAATCCTGGTAGCACTAAAAGATATGTGCCACTTAGAACTAGATATAACAAGGCAACCAAATTAGTTTCTGTAAGTAGCATCATCGTATTTAGCAGAGCGAATGTTTTATGATATTGACATTTTAGCAGGACAACCGCCAGGTAATCGATTGATTTACTATAGTGCTGTGTAGCAAATCAACACTAAATTATAGATCTATGGAAACGCGATCGCTAGGAACATCGGATATTAAAATTACCCCGATTTTGATGGGGACTTGGCAAGCAGGAAAAAAAATGTGGTCGGGAATTGACGACAAGGAGAGTATTAAAGCAATTCAGGCAGCGGTTGACGGCGGCATTACTACTATAGACACGGCAGAGGTTTATGGTGAGGGGCATTCAGAACAAATTGTGGCTCAAGCTGTATCTCAGATTCGCGATCGCCTGGTTTTTGCTTCTAAGGTGTTCGCCAACCATCTTCAATATGATGCGGTAATTGAAGCTTGCGATCGCTCTTTAACTAATCTCCAGACTGACTATATAGACCTATATCAAATTCATTGGCCTTCTGGTTCATTTGGTAGCGAAACTGTACCGATAGAGGAAACGATGAAGGCGTTAAATAAATTAAAAGAAGACGGCAAAATTAGAGCAATTGGCGTTTCTAATTTTAATCGCACCCAATTAGAAGAAGCATCACAGTATGGCAGAATTGATAGTTTACAACCACCTTACTCTTTGTTTTGGCGCAAAATTGAAAACGATGCCGTACCCTATTGTGTGGAAAATAATATTTCTATTTTGGCTTATTCTTCAATGGCGCAAGGATTATTGACGGGTAAATTTACTTTAGATCATCAGTTTGATCAAGACGATCATCGTAGTGCTAACGTCTTGTTTCAAGGCGAAAACTTTAAACGCGCTCAAAATGCTCTAAACCAGCTTAGACCCATTGCCCAAAGCCATAACTGTACCCTAGCGCAACTTTCTCTTGCTTGGTTAATCGCTCAACCTCAAACTAATGCGATCGCAGGAGCGAGAAATGCCGAACAAGCTCAGAATAATGCTAAAGCTGCAGATGTTAAATTATCAGCCGATGAATTACAACAGATAGATACTATTGGCAGACAAGTTACCGATCCTTTGGATGATAATCCTGTCATGTGGAATTGGTAGCTGATAATAATTTCCTAATGTAAAGAAAGGACTTGAGTTGAGATCAGATCACGAAAAAGCTAACAGGGAAACAGGGAAGGGGTTCAAGACGAAACAGTAGTGACCTATCTTTTTAGTGGTGACAAAAAGAAATACTTTTATCTATCAAATTTGTTACCCATATTTTCTGAAAATTGACACAAAAAAACGCTCTGATTTGTTAGAGCGTTTTAAAAATTATTAAAATTATCTTCAATTAGGCGTTGATTGCAGGTGCGCTCAGTGCTACAGGTGCAACTTCGCCACTAGCAAGATCTAGAGGGAAGTTGTGTGCATTACGTTCGTGCATTACCTCAAAACCAAGGTTGGCGCGGTTTAATACGTCAGCCCAAGTATTGATTACATGACCTTGAGAATCCATGATCGATTGGTTGAAGTTAAAACCATTAAGGTTAAATGCCATAGTCGAAATGCCCATCGCTGTAAACCAGATGCCGATTACTGGCCATGCACCCAAGAAAAAGTGTAAAGAGCGAGAGTTATTGAAAGAAGCATATTGGAAAATCAAACGACCGAAATAGCCGTGTGCTGCCACAATATTGTAAGTTTCTTCTTCTTGACCAAATTTGTAGCCGTAGTTTTGTGATTCTACTTCAGTAGTTTCGCGAACCAAAGAAGATGTCACTAATGAACCGTGCATCGCGGAGAACAAAGCACCACCAAAGACACCAGCTACGCCCAACATATGGAAGGGGTGCATCAAAATATTGTGTTCTGCTTGGAATACCAACATGAAGTTGAATGTTCCAGAAATTCCCAAAGGCATACCATCGGAAAAGGAACCTTGTCCAAGAGGATAAATTAGAAATACAGCTGTGGCTGCCGATACGGGAGCGGAGTATGCCACACATATCCAGGGACGCATACCCAAACGGAAGCTAAGTTCCCACTGACGACCCATCCAGCAAAAAATACCAATGAGGAAGTGGAAAATAATTAATTGATAAGGGCCACCATTATATAGCCACTCATCTAGAGAAGCAGCTTGCCAAATAGGATAAAAGTGTAGACCAATAGCATTAGAGGAAGGTACAACCGCACCAGAAATAATATTATTTCCGTAGATTAAAGAACCCGCTACAGGTTCGCGAATACCGTCAATGTCAACCGCTGGTGCTGCGATGAAAGCAATGATAAAGCAGATAGTAGCTGAGAGAAGACAAGGGATCATTAAAACACCAAACCAACCGACATAAATACGGTTATTGGTATTAGTAACCCAGCGACAAAATCTTTCCCAAAGACTATAGTTATTACTCTGACGAATGGTAGTTGTCATAGATTATGTATAGCTGAATAAATTTTGCATTAATTCAAGGACAAAAAACGTCCTTTCCTAAGTATATTTACATCTCTTCTAATTGAGACGTACTATTTAGTTAAATTATTTTTATTTATATTAAGTAAGTTGATACAATCTGTTTTATTTGTTTGCGTAATACTTTTTTGTAAAATAAAAAAAATCAGTATTAAACAATATTAATTAATTTAAAATTTAGTTAAATTTTTAATTTCTTCAGTTGTTAACTCGCGCCATTGACCAGGCTCTAACGATTTTAGGTTAATTTGCCGATCTTTTTTGCCAATTGCTACTCTAATTAATCGCAGAGTAGGACAACCGACTGCAGCAGTCATTCTTCTGATCTGTCGGTTTTTGCCTTCAGTCAGAGTCATTTCTAACCAACAGGTAGGAATATTTTTGCGATCGCGAATTGGCGGATTTCGAGGCGGTAAATTTGGTTCTCGATCTAATAATTGTACTTTTGCTTTACGGGTACGATAGTTTTTAATTGTGACACCGTTACGGAGTTTGTTGAGTGCTGTTTGCTCTAGAATATTTTCTATCTGTACGTAATAAGTGCGGGGATGACTGTATTTAGGATCTGATAGGCGGTGTTGTAATTGTCCGTTGTCGGTTAATAGCAATAATCCTTCACTATCTAAGTCTAGTCTGCCTACAGGATAAACATTAGTAATAGGAACATAGTCTTTCAAAACAGGACGTTTGTTACTGCTATTATCTGTAAACTGACACAGCACTCCATAGGGTTTATAAAACAAAATATATTTCATAAGTAATAGCTTATGATCCTTTTGCTGCGATCGCTTAAATATTACACATTTAGCAGCGCCAATCTGATTTAGAAAATAATTTTTTGTCCTACATGGCAAACTAACAATAACAATACTGCATAGTTAAAATAGCTTAACTTTTTGATATCTGATTTAATTTGAGGGAAAGTAAAAGCCAAGAAAACAACTAAGTTAAATAGAAATACTCCACCTGTATAAATCCAATAGGTATTGAGGTTATAAAAATCTATCTCAGCACTTTGAGTCATGAGTAATCCATGAATCAAACCTAAACTAGTAGTAAATAATATTCCTATATGAGAAAATTTTAAGATGAGTCTTTGATGCTTAATATTTTTCTGAAATATATTAAGTAAACTAGGATAGATAGTGGCAATTATAGCGATAACGGATAATAAACCAAATATATTGGCTAAAAAAATAGAGTTCACGATTATTAAATTAATAAATTTTATTTTAGAGAAACTATTCGCTTATAAAAGACATAAATATCGTATTACAATTATTAATCAAGCTTTAAAAGCTACCTGATTACTTATCTGATATATAGCTAATAAAGTCACTACCAAACTTGGGGCTAATACTCCAACAAAATACTGTATAGAGGGTTGCAGCAGTAGCTAAAGTGTAAAGTTGTTTCATTGTTCTAATATTTATGATTAATTATCAAACTAAAGTTAATTAGAATTAGATTTTTTTTATAAATGCTCTATATACAATTATGCTACAAAAAACTACTTTTATAATTAATAAAACAACAAGATTTGATGTATTTTTGAATTAGATATATAAAGTTAGATATTTAGCTTATTTACTCGATATACTTCCAAATCTACTATGGGAATTTCGGGTTGATCTGTTGTCGCCATGTAGCTATGCCAATAGCGATCGCCTAATGAGAAATAAGCATCGCGAACTAGATTAAAATAGTTAGAAGAAATTACAGCACTATGCTTTTGTAATCCAGTTTGATAGCGTTGTTTAGCTGAGGCTAGTCCTAAATATGTCCAAGCTTTTCCCTCAATATTGATATTAAGTTCATTGGTGATATCAATTCTGTGATAATTTCGTTCGCGTTGATCGAGATTTTCTAATTCTGCAGGAGAAACTTTGAATAAAATACCGAAGATTGTATTATCTTGAGCAGAACGTATATTAATAAAAGTTACAAAATAGTTTGGTCTATTTCCGCTGATGCGATCGCGATAGTATTTATAGTTCGGTAAATCTAAATTATTATTCATCGCTACATTCCAGCAGCGACGATAGTTGTGTAGACCACAAATAAAGAAATCTACATCGAGAATTAATTCGCGTCCCAGATATCGTTCTAGGTTGCTGAGATTGACTAACGAACCATAACCAAAAACGAAATTATCTTGATCCATAATTAAATAATAAACTACTCAAAAAAAAGGACTAGCAACAATTTTGCTAATCCTTAATTATTATCATTATCTATCTGTAGTTAGATTTTATTTAGACTCTAACGGATATATTCTTTTAGTATGCTATTACGGTTGGGATGACGCAGCTTACGAAGTGCTTTTGCTTCTATTTGGCGGATACGCTCGCGAGTAACATTAAAGATTTGTCCGATTTCCTCTAATGTTTTCATGCGACCATCATCAAGACCATAGCGTAAACGTAAAACATCACGTTCGCGGGGGCTTAAAGTATCTAGAACGCTTTCTAAATCTTCTCTAAGTAAACTTTTAGATACCTGATCTTCTGGAGTTTCGCCGTCAGCTTCGATGAAATCGCCCAAACGGGAGTCTTCTTCTTTACCAATGGGAGTTTCTAGTGAAATAGGCAATTGGGCGGATTTAGCAATAAATCTCAGCTTCTCGATAGTCATTTCCATGCGAGTAGCAATTTCTTCTTCGGTAGGCTTGCGTCCTCTTTCTTGAGAAAGTAATTTAGTAGTTTTTTTAATACGAGAAATAGTTTCATAAAGGTGAACAGGGAGACGAATAGTACGAGACTGATCGGCAATCGCTCTGGTAATTGCCTGTCTAATCCACCAGGTAGCGTAAGTCGAGAACTTATAACCTTTTTCGTGGTCAAATTTCTCAGCTGCTCTGATCAAACCCAAAGAACCTTCTTGAATCAAATCTTGGAAAGATAGACCACGGTTCATGTATTTTTTAGCGATAGATACAACCAAACGGAGGTTGGACTGTACCATTTTGTCTTTAGCTCTTCTACCAATAAAGAGACGACGGCGAAATTTGCGATATTCCATATCGACTTCTCTTGCCCATTCTTCATCAGTAGCTTCTCTACCCAGACCATCTTCGAGACTATCTTTTAGTCTTTCGAGCTCTAGTAAATCTGCAATTTGACGAGCTAACTCAATCTCTTCTTCTGCTCTTAGCAGTCGGATGCGACCAATTTCTTGAAGATAAATCCGAATAGAGTCTTCTGTATAGGGTTTTTTTCTGCCACGCTCGGCACGCTTAGTACTAGTGGCTTTTTTCTTCTTCCCTTTAGCTGCTGGTTTTAGGTCAACATCGTCTTGAGATTTTTTGGTATCTTCTTCGATTAGGCTCTCCCAATCATTTCCTGGGTTGGCGATTGTTGCTAGAACTTGATTAGCTTGGGTCATGCCGTTTTCCTCTTGCTCCTTCAGTGAAAAAATAATAATAGTTGTTTAGTTAACTTTTTAACTGTCCGCGGGATTTCTATTGTTAAAGTAGTTGTGTCTAATTACACCTTCAAAAATCCTCTGATTTTGAGTTTACTAAGGCCCTAGCAAACAGTGTCAGAGTATTATTGAGTTTCGATTAAGGTTATTTACTAGAGTGAGTATTCTCAACTAGACTTTTGTAATTATTTTCCGATTTTAGCCTCGATTGAGATGACTTAGGTGAAGATTAGACAGAAATTGGAGGAATAATCCTCAAGAAATATAAAGAAATCACAAAGTTTTCTTTAGTTTTGCCCATATCGCATTGTAAGCAATTTAGCGAAAAATAACACGGATTATTTAAAATAGTCAGAAAATTTGCGGTAGTTAGGCTGGAATTAGACCAAGCTCAATTCAGTATAAACTCTTACATAATACCCTCTAGGGGGATTGAAAAAGGGGATTGAAATTTATTATTACTAAAGAAAGGTAAAAATTTAGGATCTTATTTCTTTATTGCATGAGTAAATTTTCTATATTGTTTTTCAGTATTGGTTTGGGTTCAGTAATTGTAGCTAGCAGAGTCAATCAAGATAGCAGCAAAACTATAGCAGCCGATACCCCCGAAAGTAGTTTGTCATTGGTCGCTAACGGCGAAGATTTTGTCAGACAAGGTTTTGTTAGTAAAGATAACTGGAAAATTAATTTTGACCATTTATATGTAAGTATTGGTGATGCAGTTGCCTACTCCACGCAATCTACCTTTGAACCTCAAAAAGGGGATACTAAAAGTAGCATTGATTACCAAGAAAAAGTAGTTTTAGTCGAGAGTGAAAAAATTATAGATTTGGCGCAGGGGGATATAGACGCCGAACCCATCTTAGTAAGTCAAACTAAAGTTCCTACAGGATTTTATAACGCTTTGAGTTGGAAACTAAACACTGCCAAATCTGACAGCGTAATCGCTGGAAACACTATTGCTTTAGTCGGTCAAGCAATTAAAGATGACCAGACAATTAACTTTAATCTGAGTTTTAATCAACCAACTGAGTATATCTGCGGTGAATTTATTGGCGATGAGCGTCAGGGAATAGTTACTGTAGATACTCCAGGACAGGTAGAAACTACTTTTCACTTCGATCATATCTTTGGCGATGCCGATACCCCCCCAGAGGAAGCTTTAAATCAAGCTGCGTTGGGATTTGAATCGATCGCTAAACTAGCTAGTAATGGCATGGTTAATTTAAATGAAACGGAGCTATCTCAAAAGCTGTCGCCTCAAGACTATCAAAAATTAACACAAGCGATCGCGGGATTGGGTCATGTGGGAGAAGGACATTGCGCGATCAATGAGCAGTAAATTAAAAGTCAATTCTTGAGAAAAACAGCAGAAAGTTTCTTGCCTCTGGCTAACAATCTTACAATTTTATTGATAAACCCTACAGTGATTTATGAATAGGTTTTACTTTTTTTTAGCTTTATTAATGGCGATCGCCATACCTAAATCGGTCTTGGCTCATGGATCGAATATTGAGTACCAAGAAACTATCGCAATTACAATCCACGCAAAATACGACGATGGTACGCCTATGAGAGAAGCTCAAGTAGTAGTTTATGCTCCTAGCGATCGCGCTACTCCGTGGCTGAAGGGAACAACAGACAAGTCGGGTAATTTTAGTTTTATTCCCAATGTTGATGATCTCGGTGACTGGGATATTAAGGTACGTCAGTCTGGACATGGCGGTATTACGAGTATTCCCGTGGGTAATGGCACACTGGCTATAAATAATATGGGAGTTAATTCAGCTAGTGCTGGCTATACTTCCTCCCAAAAACTAGTTATGGCGGCTGCAGTAGGATGGGGATTTTTAGGTACAGCTTTGTTTTTTTTACGTCCTAAATCTGAACAATAAAGGAACGAAACTATAAGCTAATCCGAAAAGGTAATTAAAATTTTCAGTCCGCTCAAATAAATTATTTCTAGTTAATTAATGCACATTCCAGATGGTTTCCTCCCTCCCAATATATGTCTCGCTGGTTATGCCCTCACTGGCGGTGCTACCTGGTATTGTCTGCGAGAAATTAAACGCGACAAATACACTCAAGCCAACATTCCTAAGGCTTCTTTATTAACCGCTGCTTTTTTTGTAGCTTCTTTAATTCATATTCCCATTCCTCCCACTAGCGTCCACCTAATCTTTAATGGTTTGATGGGTGCGGTATTAGGTTTTTATGCTTTTCCGGCGATCCTGATTGGTTTGTTTTTTCAGGCGGTGATGTTTCAACATGGAGGAATGTCTACTCTGGGGATCAATGCCGTAATTTTGGGTACACCTGCGATCGCAGCACACTTAATATTTCGGCAACGCGATCGCTTCTCAAACAAAAAACAATTGATCACCAAAATCTTATCTTTTGCTGCTGGTGCGGGAGCATTATTATTATCAGCGGCGATGTTTGCCATTTTGTTGGTTACTCATATTTCTCCCGATATGGATGTTAATGCCGAAAGAACGGCAATTTTAATATCTCTAGGTAGCTATACAGTTCAGGCTGCAATCGAAGGTGTGTTTTGCACGATGTTAATTTCTTTCCTCGAACAAGTAAAACCCGAATTGTTACAATCGTAAATTTCTATTTTTAAATCAACAATCCCGTAATGAAATTAGCCCTAGATCGTTATGCCTATTTAGATTCCCCCCTCCATCGTTGGCAACAGGGATCTAAACTGATTGGCTTATTGAGTTTGATTTTTGCCTTTGCTTTTGTACAAAATGTTTGGTTGTTACCAATAATGGTGACAATTACAGGCATTTTATTTATCCTTTCAGAAATTCCTGTTTCCTTTTTGATGACTCGCTTGCGTTATCCAAGCTGGTTTATTTTGGCGGTAATTATCCTTTTACCTTTTGTTTCAGGAAGCACGCCCATTTTTCAGTGGGGATATTTAATAATTAAAGAAGAGGGATGTTGGCAAGCACTGTTAGTCTCTGTGCGTTTTTTTTGTATCCTCACCGTCAGTCTAATCCTGTTTGGTACTGCTCCTTTCTTAAGTAGTATCAAAGCTATGCGATCGCTTGGTTTGCCCAGAGTTATGGTTGATATGACTCTTTTGTCTTATCGCTATCTCGAAGAGTTGGGGGAAATGCTAACCACCATGCAAAGAGCGATGAAGTTAAGAGGTTTTCAGCCAAAAAATATCAGTCGTCGCAATCTTAAGATTTTTGCTCAATTAACAGGCAGCATTTTAATTAGAAGTTACGAACGTTCCTTAAGAATATATCAGGCAATGATTTTACGGGGTTATGGCTATCAAATTAATTCCTCTCAACAACGACATAAATTTAGTTTTAGTCAAATTTGGCATAAGCGCGATCGCCACAGCTTTTTAGCAACTTTGATCACATCAACTACCGCAATACTTTTGATTGCGCTGCAAATATTGTTGCCAAGTTTCTAAGTCATTTCTCAATTATCAATCTTTACAGCTCTACACTACTCAAGTTTTAAACAGCTAATGAACGATCTAGTTAAAACCGCCAATCAACTCTCTTTAATCAAAACTAAAGCAATCTCTTTACATAATTTAAGCTTTAGCTATGGCACTGAGCGATCAATTCTTACCGATATTAATTTAGAAATTACTGCAGGAGAAACCGTTGGTTTAATTGGCGCTAATGGCGCGGGAAAAACTAGTTTATTTTTGACTATCTGCGGTATTTTGCAGTCTACCTATGGTGAAGTAAGATTGTTTGATCGCCAGATCCAAGCAGGGCAATTTAACCCTGAAATTGGGTTGGTGTTTCAAAATCCCAACGATCAGCTATTTTGTCCTACAGTGCGAGATGATGTGGCATTTGGTTTAGAGAATATCAATTTATCTCCTGAAGAAATAGAGACTCGGATCAATACTGCCTTATCGCTGACGGGAGTTACCCATTTAGCCGATCGCATTTCTCACCAACTGTCTGGGGGAGAAAAATGTATGGTAGCGATCGCTGCTGTTCTAGCAATGCTGCCCCAAATTGTACTTTACGATGAGCCTAGTGCCAATTTAGACTTGAGAGCTAGAAGAAGATTAATTAAATTTCTTCAGGCTTCTCACGAAACGATTATTGTCTCCGCTCACGATTTAGAATTGATTTTGGAAGTATGCGATCGCGTGGTGATGTTAAATCAAGGTCGAGTTGTTGCAGATGGTATCCCTGAAGAGATTATGCAGGATCAGTCTCTGATGGAAGCAAATGGGCTGGAAGTGCCACACTCTTTGACACATAATCACAAATGAATTTATTCTAAATTTTGTTTTAAATGAAAAATTTAGCGGAGGAATTGGTCAATGGTGTCGCTCGAATGTTTCCTGATGCTATTTTTTACAAACAGACTAGAGAAAAGGTAGTAGCATTAACTATTGATGATGCACCTTGTCCCTGGGATCGAGAAGATTGTGGCACTAAAGGAATTTTAGATGCGATCGCAACGCACAATCAAAAATATAGTCATTTAGAACCAGCTAGAGCAACTTTTTTTATTATTAGTAGTCATCTGTTGCCAGATTCTCGAATTATCCCCAAAATCATGGCACACGGTCATGAAATAGCCAATCATGGGGTTATAGATGAAACTCACGCCCTGCTAACTCCGCAACAGTTTGAGCAACAGCTAAGAGAAGCCCACGAAAAACTATTAGAACTTACAGGTAGTGAAGAAATACGTTGGTATCGTCCAGGAAGGGGTTTTTATAACCAGACCATGTTAAAAGCGATCGCGCTTTTAACTGCCAAAGATAATTACGATCTGCAACTAGTATTAGCTTCGATGATTCCCTTTGATACTTTCGATCTCACCAACAATCCTTGGTTAACGGCAATGTATACCAAACAAATGATTTTTCCTGGGGCAATTTTAGTCTTTCACGCTAATTCAACCAAGGTAGCAAACAATACCGCGATCGCACTACCAATGATTTTAGAAGATTTGAGACAAAGAGATTATCGTATCGTTACCGTTAGCGAATTATTAGACCATACACAATAAAAAACCACCCCTAGAATAAACCAGAAGCGGAAACAGATTAATCATGTAGGGGCGAACGGCTGTTCGCCCTTACTGTTCGCCCCTACCCTTGTCGAATACTAGTCGGATTAATCACGTCCATTGATTGCAATCAAAAAGCGCAGAATGAAGATAAACAGATTAATGTAGCTAAGGTACATAGAAAGAGCCACAGGTAGATACTGATCGTCTTCATAAGTGCGGGGCATAACATAGAAATCTACTACCGCTACCCCAGCAAACAAGGCTACACCGACACCAGAGATCGCAATCTCTAACCAACCAGGTGTATAAACACCAAAGACGGATAGAAGTAACTGTCCAACCATGACAACCAACAAAGCTATCACACCCAAACGTACTGTTTGAGCTAAAGCCATACCGTCTTCATCGCTGAGATTTGAACCTATATTGCGCCCGACGATAAAAGTAGCACCACAACCCAACGCAGCCATGCCTACTCCACCGATACCTACTCCAGAAGTATTTAAAGCCAAAGCAACAATACCACTGAGAGTATAACCGCTCAAAAGACTATACAAAGCCAATAAAGGTAAGGCAGTAGTATTATTTTTTTGTCTGACTACACCTTGGGCAACAAAAAACAGCACTAATTCGGCAATGATCGCGCCGATAAAGGTAGGCATAAATAGATCGGGACGAGCAGCCATTACGCCCAAACCGCCATAAGTCCCAACAGCAGTCAATACTAGACCTCCACCCACATAAGGTAAGGCATTGCTAATTACATTAGGACCAAGGATTTGTTTTCCCTGTACCTCCTGCATTGCTTTTTTAAAGTTACTTGTGTTACTCATTATTTTTTAATAGAACTCTTTATTGTATATTCTAGACTGACTCAATTACTAAGATCTTACTTCAACTAACAGTCTTAAGGTCTATGAGGATTACCGAATATCAGTGATCACTCTTCACTTATTAACAAAACTGCTATAGCTCAATTCGTTGATCTTGTTCCATTCAGAAACATCAGCGCGGAATTGATTCCACTGGTCATAAACTTTCTTAAATGAGGGATTTTTGCCAGATTCTTCTGCATAATAATCTTGGGCTGCTTCTTGGGCTGCTTGCAGCACTTCAGGAGGGTATGGGGTGAGCTTTGTTCCACCATCAACCAGAGTTTTTAAGGCTTGGCGATTGAGAGCATCATATTTAGAAAGCATATTAAGGTTAGCTTCCATCGCTGCAGTTTTGAATATTTCTTGATATTCGACAGGCAATTTTTCCCACTGAGATTTATTAATTTGTACTTCTAATGTGGGTCCTGGTTCCCACCAGCCAGGATAATAGTAATAGGATGCAGCCTTGTTCAAACCAAGTTTGAGATCGTCATAAGGACCTACCCATTCTGCTGCATCGATCGCACCTCTTTCTAAAGCTAGATATATTTCTCCTCCTGGCAATACTTGGGTATTAACCCCCAACCGAGACATTACTTTTCCGCCTACTCCAGGAATTCGCATTTTTAAGCCTTGAAGATCTTGCAGAGATTTGATTTCTTTTTTGAACCAGCCTCCCATTTGCGCTCCTGTATTACCTGCAGGAAAGTTAATCACATTGAAGTCGCTATAAAGTTCGTGCATGGCTTCTAAACCACCACCGTGATAGTACCAAGCATTTTGCTGTTGGGCTGTTAAGCCAAAAGGAACACAAGCCCCAAAAGCCAAGGCGGAGTTTTTGCCCACATAATAATAACTAGCAGTATGACCGCATTCTGCTGTGCCGTTTTGAACCGCATCCAAAACTTCTAAACCAGGAACAATTTCTCCTGCTGCATAGGGTTCGATGGTAAAACGTCCACCAGTCATGGCAGCAATGCGATCGCATACTGTCTGCGCCCCACCATAGATAGTATCTAAAGATTTTGGCCAACTGGTGACCATTTTCCACCTAATATTGGGTAAGTCTGACCCTTGAGCGTTAGGATTATCCTGAGCTTGATTAGTTTGGTCGCAAGCTACCAGTATGGTACTAGTGGTAGCGGCGATCGCCAAACGATCTAATAGTTGTCTTCGTCTCATAGTTACTATACTTTGAACAGCTATAAATTTTTGAGTACTATATAGTAACTCAAAGTAAGTTTTCTCTATTGACCCTATTTCGAAAAGCTACATATGTATTGCAAAACAATTATTTGAGCTACAAACCCCCAAATTTTGAACACAGCTAATTCAAGCTGCGTGTAAATTGTCAATTATGAATCGACAAAGCCAACGAGTTTGGCAATCTTATTATCTTGGTTAGTTTCACCAAAGAAAATTCCCTGGGTAAATTTATCTCCATTGGGTTTGGCTAGTTGCCAAGTAAAACGGAAAAAGCCATGATGAATCTCTGGATCTTTGGTAAGACTAATTTTTAGTTCGGGAAATTTGCTTTTAAACTGATCGATAAACTGTGAATGCAATTCCCGCGTTTCAATTAGATTTGGTAGATGGGAATCAGCATACAGACAGTTGGGTGCAAGAACTTTACTAATCATAGATAGTCTCGTTTCTGGATCTTTGGCATTCCAAGCTGCTAAATACTCGGTAATTACCTGTTGAATTTCTGGCATATATTTGTTTTTCTCAATGGCAAACTATAAAAGTTTATAGCTGATAATGAAGATAAATAAACTCGATTCACACTTTTTATTAAATAATAAAGATACAAAACTTAAAATAATTATTTAGCCTAGAGAATTATGACCACAGACTGCCTCACAATTAAGCAAACTCCTAAAAGCTGGAATTGGCGCGGACATAATATTACCTACCAGCAAACAGGAGAAACTGGCGCAGCAGTAGTTTTAGTACATGGCTTTGGTGCATCTTGGGGACACTGGAGAAAGAATTTACCTGTGCTAGGGGAAACTTGTTGTTGTTATGCGATCGATTTAATTGGTTTTGGTGGATCGGACAAACCCCAACCCAATACAGAAATTGCCTATACATTTGAAACTTGGGGACAGCAGCTTGCTGATTTTTGTCGTGAGGTGGTTGGTAGTCCCGCTTTTTTGATTGGTAATTCCATTGGCTGTATCGTAGTGATGCAAACTGCGGTAGATCACCCTGAACTAGCTTTAGGTGTAGCAGCTATTAATTGCTCAATTAGATTGTTGCACGATCGCAAACGAATTACTTTACCTTGGTATCGTAATTATGGCTCAATGGTTATGCAGCAGGTATTGGCTAATAAACAAATTGGCGGTTTCTTTTTTAAGCAAATTGCTAAACCTAAAGTAGTCCGCAATATTTTGTTACAAGCTTATCGTCGTCCTGAAGCAGTCACCGATGAATTAATCGATATTCTAATGAAACCAGCTAAAGATCTAGGCGCAGCCGATGTTTTCTTAGCTTTTACTCGTTATTCCCAAGGACCATTACCCGAAGATTTGCTACCTCAGTTGACTTGTCCTACGGTTTTATTATGGGGTACAGAAGATCCTTGGGAACCTATGAAAATGGGTCAGAAATTAGCAGAAATAGCTACCGTAGATAAATTTATTCCTCTAGAAGGTTTAGGTCATTGTCCTCAAGATGAAGCACCAGAAATGGTTAATCCTATTTTGCTAGACTGGATTAAACAGCATCAAGAGGGTTAAATTTTCTCGGATTGGGGAATACGAGGGAAGTTATCGATCTGAGGAAACAAAGCTTGTTCTTGCTCTTTTTCTTTTTGTTGCTGTTCTCTTTTTTCTTGCTCGATTTCGTAAGGTTTTTTGTTTAGACCCAATTTATTAATAATAAAATACGCGCCAAAACCCAAAACTGCACCAGCAGCCAAACCAAAAATAATTAGCTTCTTAAAAATATCTTCAAGCTGTTTTTTGCGGATGGCAACATTTTTGGGTGATAGATTGGCATCAATATTTTCTATGTTTTGTTCTGATTCTAGATTTTGATTGCGATCGCTGTTTGGATTATCTTCTGGTGAAAACATGGAGATATTATGCTGAAAACAAGTTGATTCTAACACTGTCTAAATTTTAGAAAATGTTGTCTGTTTGTCTAGTCTTTAGTGTGCAGCATAATCTAGAAGTAAACTTTAAATCGCGATTTAGCACTAAATCATTTAAGGAGTTTTCCAGATACGTTGATGATAATTTTCTAACTGGGCGTAAGGATCTTCATTGGTCTGATGATGGTGATGTCCGTCGTGGTGATGATGTCCGTGTCCGTGTTCATCTGCTGCAGCAAGACGAAACTTACACATTTCACAATTCATGGCTACCTGTCCCAACTGCGCTTCAATTTCTCTTTCTCTAATTACTTGTAATAGTTGATCGGCAATACCCATTTCAGACATAGAAACAAACTCAATATCAGTATGTTGTTCTTGTTGCTGTGCGGTAATGTCATGAATTTTTTCCATTAACGTACCTGTGAACAAGAAATAGGGCAGTACAATAACGCGCTTGGCTTGGTACATATATGCCCGACGAAAACCTTCTTCTAGACGCGGGTGAGTAATACCAATAAAACAGGTTTCAACGGTTTTATAACCGCTTCCTTCCCAAATAATTCGAGCTAGTTTACAGACATCTCCATTGGCATCAGGATCGCTCGATCCTCTACCGACAAACAATAAGACTGTATCTTCGCGGGATATATTATTCGGGTTATTTTCTGGTCGATCCAATTTATCCAAGCGATCGCGCCACAATTCGATTATCTTAGGGGTAATACCAAAGTGGCGACCATAATTAAGCTTTAATTGAGGATATGGCAGTCGCGATCGATCTAGTTCGTTGGTAACGTCAAATTTGTTGTGTCTGGCTGCAAACAATAGTATAGGCAGTGCAGTGATGTCTGTGTATCCCTGTTCGATACAGGCTTCTATTCCCTGTTGGATAGTAGGTTGAGTAAGTTCGAGGAAACAGGGAATTACTGGACGAGATGTGTCTAATTTTTGATAGGTTTCAACAAAATCGATAAAGGTTTGTCTACCGCGATCGTTTCTTGTGCCATGTCCGATCGCCAGTAGTGGTCTAGGATATGGTAAGGCTGGCAGTTGTAGTGTTTGGAAATTTGGTTGAAAAGAGTTGGCTATGACCATCTGTACCTCGCAGATTTGTTGTATCGGGTTAATAATCGGCGGGCATTCTGACTCAGAGATATATATTTGCGCTTCTCATCACAGTTGCGGGACAGTGTTGGATTTGCACCAATCTTTCCCCATTGCTTTTAATGGAAACAGCCATTAAAACCGACTTTGTAATGATAATCTCGATTTAATTAGGGATAATGACTAACTTAACTTAACTTTTAGTTTTGATATTTATTGCAACAATCAGTAATTGAATGATCTATAGAAAATAATATATTACATTTAGTGTGAATCAAAATGACAAGTTAATTTACCTTAGGTGTAACATTAAGCGTTTTTTAATTTTGCCAAGATTGATATTCCACTGAATAACAATAATGTAGGCGTTAGCCAGTCTCCCCAGCGCACATACAAAGTTTTGTTTTGACGACGATAAATAGTATCTGCATAGATCGCATATTGATCGATTTGTGATATCCAGAGAGTATTACCGTGAGGATCGACGATCGCACTATAACCCGTATTGGTTGCTCTAGCTGCCCAGCGATCGTTTTCGATCGCCCGCATTACATCATGGGCATGATGTTGACTAGGCATGGTACTACTATAGTGGGCATTGTTGGATGCAGTAATAATAAACTCGCCTCCTGCTTGTGCTTGACGTAAGAAGTGTTGGGGGAAGGCTGACTCGTAACAGATGGCAATAATGGCTTTACCAAAGGGAGTATTAAAGATTTGGTTGGCTTTTCCTGCTGCAAGATGAGCGTTTAACGGCGAGAGGCGATCGATTATATTACCCAAAACTGATTCAAAGGGGATATATTCTCCTAGAGGTACGAGTTTATATTTATCGTAACGACTATAGGTTTTTCCTTCTCCAGTCAGGGTAAAAATACTATTTGTATAGCTATTACCATCACGACCATTTGCACCTAACCAAGCGGGTACTTTTGTAGCAATTACTGCCTGGTAAAAACTCGAACCATCTAAAATATCATCCCAATAAAAAGGTAGTGCGGTTTCGGGAGTTAAAACTACATCAACTCCTTGTCTGGCTAATCTTTGATAGCCAGAAGTATAACCCGCGATCGCTTTTCGTCCTCCCTCTGAAAATAGCTTAATTTGATTACCAATATTTCCCTGAATAATTCCTATTTTTATGGGCTGTAAGTTATCTCGATCTAAGGGAATTTGATATAGGTAATATCCTCCAAAATGGCTAATTATTAATATTATTACAGGGGAGCTAATAAATAGTAGTTTGTTTTTTAAATAATCATTACTTCGCCAATATAAAATAGCTTCTGCTAGTAAACCATTAACCATAATAATTATGGCAGCAACAGTATTAACTCCCGACAACTTATTCAACTGTAAAATAACTAAATTATGAGGACTTTGAGTATAGGCGATCGCAGGCCACCATAATGGTGTGTAACTCCATAATGTTTCTAAAACACACCATGAAGCTGTACCAATTAAAATGATAACTAACCTATTTGAAAGATTTTTATGATTAAATTTGTCATTAATAAATCCCAGAATAATACCCCATATAACTACTACCCCTGCACCCCATAAAGTAATAAATATCCAGCAAAAAATAGCAATACCCAAACTAGCTAACCAAGGAACTCCCATCCAAGTCATTGGATGTACCCCAGTTATCCAAAATAAAGCCAAACCATCATAACCAATACCCCAAGCAAGAGCAAGAATCGCTATTTTTCCGAGAGATTTTTGCCCTCTTATTAAGATCCACAAAGGAGCAAGAGCAAACCAAGCAAAATACCAGCCATTAAAAGGTGCTGGTGCTAACCCCATTAAGATACCGCTAAAAAAAGAAATGAATATGGATCTGGTTCTTAGTGGCATTACTATAAATAAGAGCGCGTAACATTAATTGTTTAGAAAAAATTGAAAATGTTTTATATCTACAAAAGCTAAATACTCTGCAAGCTAAATTACTAGATTCAACTACATTTTTTCTAATACTTCAATACCTAATAGTGATAATCCCAACTTAATAGTACGTGCTGTTAAATCTGCTAAAATTAGACGCGAAGTTTTTAGAGGTTCATCTGCATTTAAAATAGCGCACTCTTCATAAAATTGATTGAATTTTTGACTTAATTCAAACAGATACAAACAAATACGATTTGGCAACAAAGTTTTTTCAACTTCTTTTAGCACTTCTTCTAGTTGCAAAATATGTTTTGCTAAAGCTATTTCTTGTTTTTCGGTCAAGATGATTTTTGTCTGATCATCTAATTGAGAAAAGTCGATCTCTCCTTTTCTACTTACACCCTGTACCCGCACGTAAGCATAAAGTAAATAAGGTGCGGTGTTTCCCTTGAGATCGAGCATTTTATCGTAGTCAAATTTGTAATCTGATGTTCGATTTTGACTCAAATCAGCATACTTAACTGCACTCAAACCAGTGATTTGAGTTACGCGATCGATAAACTCCGTAGTTTCGGTTCTTTCTTCCTCTTTTAGTCTAGTTTCAAGATCGTGTTTTGTTCTAGCTACAGCTTCATCTAGCAAATCTTTTAATTTAACTGTTGCGCCAGAACGAGTTTTTAATCTTTTGCCATCTTTACCCTGTACCAAACCAAAAGGTACGTGAACGACTTCTACCTCTTCGGGTAATATTCCTGCTTTCCTTGCTACCTGAAAAACTCCTGCAAAGTGATTGGCTTGTCCAGCATCGGTAACATAAATAATTTTGTTGGCTCGATCTTCTTTTACCCGATATTTAATCGCAGCCAGATCGGTGGTGGCATAATTAAAACCACCATCGCTTTTCTGCACAATCAGCGGTAAAGGATCGCCATCTTTATTGGTAAAGCCGTCGAGGAAGACACACATTGCACCTTCGCTTTTTTCTAGCAAACCCTTTTCATCTAGTTCACTAACTATATCTGCCAAGAAAGGATTATAAAAAGACTCGCCTCTCTCTTCTAATTTAATATCTAGTAGGTCGTAGATAACCTGAAATTCTCTACGAGACTGATCGCACAATAACTTCCACGCCCGACGACTATCTGATGCACCAGCCTGTAGTTTAACTACCTCTTCTCTAGCGGTTTGTTTAAACTCTTCGTCTTCATCAAAACGTACCTTAGCTTTTTTATATAGCGATACCAAGTCGCCAATATCTAAAGCATCAGCAGTAGTTAAAGCTTCGGGATATGCTTCTCGTAGATAAGCAATTAACATTCCAAACTGAGTACCCCAATCACCTACATGATTGAGACGCAGCACATCATAACCCCGAAATTCTAAGATACGAGCGATCGCATCACCGATAATCGTCGAGCGTAAATGTCCTACGTGCATTTCTTTGGCAATGTTAGGACTAGAAAAGTCTACTATAATTTTATCTGCTGATTCAACCTGGGCAATACCCAGTCGCTTGTCGGGTTGAATTTTTTGCAGTAATTCTCCAATATAATCTGATTTTAGCATAAAATTGATAAAACCAGGTCCCGCGATGGTGGGGGGTTCGCACATATCATCGATCGCAAGATTATCGATAATTGATTGGGCGATCGCTCTAGGGTTTTGCTTCAATGGTTTGGCTAAAGATAAAGCCACATTAGATTGATAATCGCCAAACTGAGGATTATTAGTGGGTGTAACTAAAGGATCTTTATCCGCAAATTCTTCACCGAAAGCAGCAACTAAAGCATTACTAACCGAGTCTTGAAGCTGTTCTAGTATAGAAGTCATAATAAAGTTATTAGTTATTAGTTATTAGTTCTAACCAGATCGAGTCATAACACTCTACCTAATTGTAAACATTGCAACGCAGTGAGATCTTAAACCTAATTGTTTATACTAGTCAATTCAAACTAGAAACTAGAAACTAAAGACCACTAATTCCCCGTAGAAATAAAGATCGAACCTTCATGAGCTTGAGGCGCAGATATATCTTCTACAGTAATTGCCATCTTACTAATCGTTCTGGGTTCAAGATGAGGTTGGGGGACAGCAATTTCTTGAGCAAAGTTTCCCGATTCGTTTACCTGGAACACCGCAGTCAAAATAGCTCCTTTTTCATCAGTGGTGTAGGGGACATCTTTGCCCACTACTGTCCACAAAGCATAAGCTTGATCTTGAGGTAGAGGAGGTAGATTATCGACAGTTAAAGTAGCATTTAATCGATCTGAATCAACGACCAACTTAGCAGTTGAGTCTGGGGATAGCTCTTTATTTTGTAATAAGTAAGTAACTCGATCGCTTGGAGTATTTTGCGGGTTTTGGGTATCTGTCGTTTTGGCAGTTTGAACATTTTGCCATAAACGATAATTAGCAATACCCAATGCAGTAATTATTGCTAAAGCGATCGCTCCTAGAATTTTATTACTAAATAATTTGGACTTGGGTGCAGTAACGACTGGTTGATCATTTGTTTTAGTATCAACAGAAGAATTGTCTGCCTTAGAAACTGCCTGTTGAGCATTGGCAGTTGCCATCAGGCGATCGCGTAGTGCAGTAGGAGGTGCTACTTCAATTGGTGCATAAGTTTCATCTAAAGCCTGCTGCATTAAATTAACCTGCCTAATTAAATCGGGGTTTTCCCGAACCATCTCTTCAAATAGTAGAGATTCAGCTGGACTCAAATTACCCAATACATAGCCTGAAATTAATAATTGTTGGCATTCTAGTGGTAGGGTTGACATAATATTAAGAATCTCCCCTCAAATCCGTCAAAGCTTGGCGTAATTTCAGCAATCCTCGTCGCGATCTCGATTTTACTGTTCCTAGGGCAATATTTAGCTGTTCGGCAATTTTGGACTGACTCCAGCCCTGATAATAAGCCATTTCGATTACTTCTCGTTCCCTAGTTGATAGTTGTTCTAAAGCCGATTGAACTATATAAGATCGCTCTTGTTGAGAAACTTCCGCCATTGGACTCTCAGACGACACTTTAACACTTTCATTGAGAACTTGATTGTGAAGTTTTTGTTGTTGTCTGGTGCGTGTTCTGAGTCGATCCAATGCTCGCGATCTCGTTAGTATGGCTAAATAAGTACGTAAAGTTCCTCGCTTGGCATCGTAAGAACATTGTCTGGTCAAAGATAAAAATATATCCTGGGTTAAATCTTCGGCTTCGGCAGTATTACCCAGCATTTTCAGGGCTATGCCATAAACCAAACCAGCATGGCGATCGTATAAAATAGCTAGGATCTCAGTCTGGCCATTTTGCAATTGTAAAAATAGATCGGCGTCGATCTGAAGATTATCGTCCCCAGATTGATCGCTGGTTGGTTTAGAAGGCATATGTAAAGGCAAAGTATGGCATTACTACATAATATACTTTCTTCACCTTTTCCTATATTTGATATTTCTTAAAAATCAGCAACAACAGTGAATCCTTGAAGATTATCAGCATTATCATCGCCAATGTTGCCTAAAGATGAAACTTCTCCACTAATAAGATCGACACCATATAAAGTGGAATTAGAGACAGCAAAACCTAAGTTACCACCGTCAGTTGAAGACAAAATGTCAAATCCAGCTAAGGTATCGATATCAGTTCCTGTATCACCAACGGTAACTAGTGTGCCGTCGTTGGGTGGATCTTGTAAAACCACACTATTTAACAGGGTATCAATATCGTATAGTTGAGTTGTTTGTGTGCCGTCAAAAGAATTGGTATAGGCAGCAGCAGTAATATTAGGATTAACACTCTCATTGAGATCTCCTTCGGCAAAAGCCAAAGTACCATCAACGGTTACTTCTCCTGTATCTACATTGATACGGAAATCTTGGTCATTATCTCCAACTAAACGCAAGCGATCGGCAGCAGGATTGAAGTCAAAACCAGAGATAGTACCACCTTCAAAAGGTGTATCGAGGGTACTAACATAAGTCGCTTCTCCACTATCAGGGTCAATAGTATAAATATTATTGGCAGTAGAAATACTATAGATTGAACCATCGGCTGGACGAGTATCTATGCCTAATAATGTTCCCTCAACACCTGTGATAGCTACTGAGGTAGTTTCAGCTAGATTGCTAGGATCGAATGAAATTAAGCTGTTATCATCTGTTAACCCCACAAACTCAGAATCATCTAACAGTTCTTCAACCGTTGGTTGATTATTTTGATTTTGAATTGCGGTTAGTCCCTGCAAATTAAGAGGATTAGCTGAACCTACTGCACCAAGATCTTTGGCTGCACCAGTATCGAGATCTATCGAATACAATCTGGTATTAGAAACAGCAAAAGCTGCATTATCACCTTCGACAAAAGAAACAATTTCCAAACCACCTAAAGTATCAAAATCAATTCCCAAATCGCCGACAGTAACTAATGTTCCATCATTGGGAGGATCTTGTAAAACTAGACTATTTAAAATAGTATCAATATCGTACAATTGAGTCGTTTCCGTGCCGTCAAAAGAATTAATATAGGCAGCAGCAGTTACATTAGGATTAACACCCTCATTGATATCTCCTTCGGCAAAAGCTAAAGTACCATCAACGGTTACTTCTCCCGTATCTACATTGATGCGGAAATCTTGATCATTATCCCCAACTAGACGCAGGCGATCGGCTACAGGATTGAAGTCAAAACCCGAGATAGTACCGCCGTCAAAGGATGTATCGAGGGTACTGACATACGTTGCTTCTCCACTATCAGGGTCAATAGTATAAATATTATTAGCAGTAGAAATACCATAGATAGAACCATTAGCTGGACGAGTATCTATTCCTAGTAAAGTTCCTTCAACTCCTGTGATGTTGGTAAACTGACTTGCACCAGGATTGTTGGAGTCGAAAGATACTAGGGTATTGCCGTCGGTTAAAGCGACAAGCTGAGAAACATTAATTGATTTTTCTTGGCATTCCATAAAAATTACATCCTTTGTTAATTGTGGGCATGGCGAAACTTGCTCCAAGTAGCTTTTTAAGCTACTGGAACAGGCTATTTCGCCAATCTAATAAACCTGTACGCAGTCGTGGGGACTCAGGTTAGTTGCTGTACTCTCATTAAAGAGGCAAAGTTATGGCTACTAGCTACTAACCATAAAATTGTTACAACGGACAGAAACTATATTTTTCCTGCCTGTATTTAGTAGTACGCATCAACAAACAAATTGGATTCATTCCAACTTGAAATTAATCAAGATCTAATGAAAATCTGCTGCCCAAACACCTATATAAATTCGGTCTTGATTGTTGCGCTGAATAATACCTTGCAAATTTCCTATTGTGAAATTATGGGTTGTTTTTTGACGCTGATATACTGCTTGTAAACCTTGCTCAATTTCAGTTGTAGATTGTTCTGCTGCTAGAAAGGAGTTCATCGCTGATTGCACTGTACTTAGATCGGTAGTCGGCGGTACAGCTATTTCTGCTTGACGCAGTATATTAGTCTGGCTATCGAATATGTAGCCGATATCAATGCCCTGGGAAATAACATCTTCGTAAGACCAAGCAATGCTACCCGCCCAAAAACCAGGTTTACGCCACAAAGGTTCTCCTAACTCTGCCAATACTTTGCTATGGGTAGTTCCAGGTACAAAAATCACTTTTTCCAGGGGATGCTTGATAGTTTTAACAACTTTTGGTTGAGGTTTTCTAGCTGTTGGGGGAGAAATTAAAGGTTCGGTTTCCCAGAAATCTGTCTCCCAGGAATCTGTAGTTTTTACTGATGGTTTGTACTTAATATTTGATTGAAGTATTAGTAGACAACTTAGATAGAACCAGACCCCTAATGTGGCTAAAATTGAGATTAGGATTAAATTTCCGATTTTCGATAGCGATCGCTCGCTATTTCTGAAAGTTGAGATAGAGATAGCGGTTGGGGACTGCAACATACTTAACATTTCCTTGGCAGAGTTCAATTGACGATCGCTTTGAGGAGTGATGGCGCGATCGATGATTGCTACCAGTTTGGGGTCAAAAGTAGTTTTTTCTTGATGCCAAAAGTTATCTTGCTGTGAATTGAGATTAATTGATTGGGGAGATCTGCCTGTCAATAAGTAAATTGCTGTCAAACCCAAACTATAAATATCGTTACGATAGCTAACTTTGCCCATGGCTTGATCTATGGACATATAGCCTGGAGTACCGACTATATTTTGTTGATAGTCAGTATTAACTTGTCTGGCAATACCGAAGTCTATTAGTACTGGTAGTCGATCGCTATGGCGCAAAATAATATTACTGGGTTTGATATCGTTATGAACAATTCCCAAACTATGAATATATTCTAAAGCTAATAAGATATTCGATAAAATACTTTTGGTTTGTGATTCTGACAATTTTGATTGTCGATCTAACTTTTGCCTTAATGTTATGCCTTCAATCCATTCTTGAACTAAATATTGTCTTCCCGCATCGATAAAGTAATGATAAAACTGACAAATTTGGCGATGCTTTTGAGCAATTTTTTTTAAGATCTCTACTTCCTCTAAAAAGGCAGATTCGATTTTGGACTGCATCTTAATTGGAAAATAGCTGGGATACAGTTGCTTAATCGCACATTTTCGACCATCTATTGCTAAATCTGTAGCTAAAAATATCTTGCTATAGTGGCTTTGGGCTATTAAGTGATGAAGATAGTAGCGATTGCCTAATATTTTGCTCTTCGCATCCAAATCTAAATGCATCATTTATTTTGTTACCTCAGCATTTGTAATTCCAACCTCATTAGGTAAGTACGCCGATAAATAGCAATCGGATTCAAATAAATTTTATAAGCTTGCTAAACTCAAAACTACTATCTAAAGTTACTGAGGGAAATTAATGAGTAATGAACTAGAGTTGCTTTTGCAACTAGCATCCCGTCAAGGTGCGAGTCATGCAGAAGTTTATCAGGTGACATCTGAATCCAAACCAGTATTCTTTGAAGGCAACCATCTTAAGCAGTTAGAAAGTTCTCAATCAGTAGGTACAGCACTAAGATTGTGGCAAAATAATCGTCCTGGTTTGGCAGTAGCCTATGGCAAAATTAACGCTGAATTATTAGTGTCAAAAGCGATCGCTTTGGCTAAACTTAACGATCCTGAGACAATTGAATTAGCACCAGCCAAAAAAGCTATGTACAATTTGGGACAAGCTACCGCATCTGTACCCGAATTGATTGAATTGGGTAACAAAGCGATCGCGCAACTACGAGAAGAATATCCCGAACTTATTTGTTCGGCAGAATTGGAATCTGAAACAGAAACCACTACCCTGATCAATTCTCAAGGATTATTTTGTCAGTATAGTGAATCTGCATTGAGTTATTATCTCGGCGCAGAGTTGGTGCGGGGAGAAGATTTTTTAGGTATTTATGATGGAGAATATAGTAAAGACAAATTAAATCTAGATCGAGTAATCGAACAAATAATTCAGCGTTTAGATTGGGCTCAACAAAATGTTGCTCCACCCCAAGGACAAGTACCTGTATTATTAACAGCTAATGCTGCAACTTTATTATGGAGTACTGTGTCATCTGCCCTCAATGGTAAGCGAGTTAAAGAAAAGTCTTCTCCTTGGAGCGATCGCGCCAAACAGCTAGTTATTTCAGAACAAATTAGTTTGACGCAACAGCCAAATAAACAGCCTTATGACTGTCCTTTTGATGATGAGGGAATGCTAACCCAAGAATTAACTTTAATAGATCGAGGAATTTTAAATCAGTTTTATAGCGATCGCACTATTGCTAGAGAATTAAATATTGAGCCTACTGGCAACGGTTTTCGTCCTGGGTTAGATAGTTATCCTACTCCTTCTTTGGTTAATTTAATTATTAATTCTGGTGAGCCAAAATTTAGCGATTTAGTTACACAATTAGATCATGGAATTATTGTCGATCAGCTATTAGGTACTAGTGCTGATATTAGCGGTGACTTTTCAGTTAATGTTGACTTGGGTTATCGAGTCGAAAATGGTAAAATAACAGGCCGTATTAAAGATACGGCGATCGCGGGAAATGTCTATCAAGTATTGCAGCAAGTTATTGCTCTAGGTAACGATTCACTTTGGAATGGTTCTTGTTTTACACCGTCTTTAATTGTCGATGGTATTTCAGTTGTTGGTTAATTGTAAATATGATGGTAAATCGAAGTTTTTCTTTTTCTTAAAGATTGTTTTAATCTCAAGCAACCAGATGAAGCGGTTCGCGATCGCTATTTAGCATTCTAGAAAGCTAACAGTAATTTCTGTATATATTAGCTTCAAAAAGCTATTAGTCAGAGGAACTTAAGTAGAAAGTCTATAGTTTTTGATACACATTAGACAAACTTTGCTCTGCTTCTTAATACAAATAATAAATATCCCTTGACCTATTTATGTCAAGATTTTTGTATTAATCTAATAGAGAATGGCAAGTAACCTTAGTAATGGTTTCCCAACTAGAGAAAATAATCTACAACCTGTATTTTTGTTATGCCCCTGTAGTTATTATTTCCTTGGCGATCGCTATAAAACTTTGGTACCTTTCTCCCACAAAATGTCTATTTTATCCTTTGATAAAAGAGTGTTTATTTTATAGATTAGATTTCAATATTATTTATCATCCCCTGAATATTATTAATTTAGTATTAGTTATTTATAATATTCTTTATATCTATTACAACGTAATTCTCAAGCAAGATGTTGTTGGTAAAACCGTAAAAAAAATCTATGGTAATACTAAAAGAACTTATTTTTTTAGAAAAAGACGCAAGCAAATTAGTGTACTGTTGTTTTGTTATATAACTGCTTTAACTTTATCCTATGTTAGATTTCCCCTAACTTTAGTAAAAGCAATTTACTGAAAGCTGATTAATTTACTCCTTATCCTTTGCTTCTTCTTCCATCGCTTCAGTTATAAAAAGCTTGGCTAACTTATCATAAATCCCTGCACCTATATACTGAGGATATTTATGAGAACGACTATAAATCCAAATTAAATTCTCTCCATAATAAACACGAATATCTTTAAATAAACCTTGGCAGCTAGGTATTAAAGAGTTAGCTTGGTTAAGCGCATCTGTCCAACGCTCGTATTTTTCATCAAAACCAGGAGTTATAACTCGAAACATTATTACTTAGAAGAGTAAGAAAAAGATAGATAATATCTTTGGTATTTTAAATCAAATTCAAGGATTAATAATGGAAAATGGTAACTGGACAGACTTAATATTTGGTGGAGTTGCGTTGTTGATTGTGATCAGTGGTTTATTTATGCTGTTTCAAGGCATTGGTGCTATCAATAGGGAAGATTAGCAAGCTCAAAACTACATACAATGACTCAAGCTCAACCCTCTTTGGAATTCATCCCGCCAGCTTATAATCCTCTAGTTTGGCAGACTGCGAGGGGAATACTACCGTTTTGGTTGCGATATAGTCATAATATTGTCGATGTCCAAATCAAAAATCCAGCAGAATTAATTGAGTTATACGATCGCTTCCAACAGGGAAAAACACGGTTTATGTTGGCATTTCGTCACCCTGCAGTTAGCGATCCGCCCTGTATTGCCCAACTTTTGTGGAATCAATTACCTCAATTAGCCCAAAAGCAAGGTATAAATTTGCGCTCGCCTGTTCATGCTCACTTTATTTACGATCGCGGTATTCCTCTGTGGGCGGGAGATCAAGTAGGTTGGGTTATATCCAGGTTGGGAAGTACTCCGATTCGTCGTGGTGTGTTAGATCGAGTAGGCTTAAAGTCAATCAGAGATTTATTTGTCAACGGACATTTTCCCATGGCTGCTGCCCCAGAAGGCGCGACTAACGGTCACAATGAGATAGTAAGCCCGATTGAGCCAGGAATCGCTCAATTTGGCTTTTGGTGTCAAGAAGATTTAATCAAGGCAAATCGAAAAGAAGATGTAGCGATCGCACCATTAGGTGTAAGATACTTCTACAAAAAAGCACCCTGGCTATATTTAGAAAAACTGTTATCACAATTAGAAGTCGATAGCGGGTTTAAAAATACCCCTGCCCATACTATGGGATTGGTTAACGGAATTACTCCTACTCCCAGTCAGGAAACCGATCTCTACGAGAGGATGTATGCCTTATCAGAATATCTTTTATCGTTGATGGAAGAGTTTTATCAAAAGTTCTATCAACAACAGCTAGTAACTGAAAGTAACGAGTTATCTAGTCGTCTCCCTGCATTATTAAATGCTGCGTTGAAGGTAGCCGAACAGTCTTTTGGAGTTAAACCTAATGGCAATATAAGCGATCGCTGTCGTCGCGTCGAGCAAGCAGCCTGGAATCGGATCTATCGCGACGATCTAGACGAATTAACCGAACTGGCACCCGCCGTCAGGGGATTAGCCGATTTAGTGGCATCAGAAGCCGAACTACGTCTTTGGCATATGCGCTTAGTAGAAACTTTCGTTAGCGTTACGGGAAAATATGTAGCTGAAAACTATACTGTCGAAAGGTTGGCAGATACTGTTTTATTACTGTGGAAAATGGTCGCCAAACTCAAGGGAGAATCTAAGATCAAATCGCCTTACCTGGGCAAGAAATGGGTACAGCTTACTGCCATGCCGTCATTATATATTACCGACTATTGGTCGCAATATCAAAACAAGCGACGCCAAGGAGTTGCCGAACTAACTCAAGATTTACAGCAAGCACTAGAAAAATCAATTTGAAATCGATTCAGCAATAGATCGTATCGTCATTATATATTGCTGAAAATAATCAACTGTAACAGCGACAAACCCTTAAAATAGAACGTAAATAATATTAGATCTAAAATTTGAGCCTGAGCGCAATAGTTAATCGTTATGCAAACTCTGGATAATCCTAATCTTACTGATACAAATGCTTTTGATACTACGATCCATAGAAGGAAAACTCGCCCTGTTCAAGTAGGTGACATAACTATTGGCGGCGGAAATCCCGTAGTAGTTCAGTCAATGATTAATGAGGATACTTTAGATATAGATGGTTCTGTAGCAGCAATTCGCCGTCTACATGAGATAGGCTGCGAGATAGTTCGAGTAACAGTACCTAGTATGGCTCACGCTAAAGCGTTGGCTCAAATCAAACAAAAGTTAGCTGATACTTATCAGACAGTACCTTTGGTTGCAGACGTGCATCACAATGGCATGAAAATTGCTCTAGAAGTAGCCAAGCACGTTGATAAAGTCAGAATTAATCCTGGACTATATGTATTTGAAAAGCCCAAAAGCGATCGCACTGAATATACGCCTCATGAATTTGCCGAAATTGGTGAGAAAATACGCTCTACCCTCGAACCTTTGGTAATTTCTCTACGAGATCAGGGTAAAGCAATGCGAATCGGCGTTAATCATGGTTCTTTATCCGAGAGAATGCTCTTTACCTATGGCGATACTCCCGAAGGCATGGTAGAGTCGGCACTTGAATTTATTCAAATTTGCGAATCATTAGATTTCTACAACATTGTACTTTCACTCAAGGCTTCTCGTGTTCCTGTAATGTTGGCTGCTTACAAGCTAATGGTACAGAGAATGAATGAGTTAGGAATGGAATATCCCTTGCACCTAGGCGTTACTGAAGCAGGAGATGGGGAATATGGCAGAATCAAATCTACTGCTGGTATTGGTACTCTCCTAGCCCAAGGTATCGGCGATACAATTCGCGTATCTTTAACTGAATCTCCCGAAAAAGAAATCCCTGTCTGCTACAGCATATTGCAAGCTTTGGGACTTCGCAAAACAATGGTAGAGTATGTTGCTTGTCCTTCTTGCGGTCGTACTTTATTTAATTTAGAAGAAGTGTTGCACAAAGTTCGTGAAGCTACCAAACATCTCACAGGTTTGGATATTGCAGTCATGGGTTGTATTGTTAATGGCCCTGGCGAAATGGCGGATGCCGACTATGGTTACGTAGGTAAGCAACCAGGCTATATTTCTCTTTATCGTGGTCGCGATGAGATTAAAAAAGTACCTGAAGACCAAGGGGTCGAGGAATTAATTAATCTAATTAAATCCGATGATAGATGGGTTGAACCAGAATAATAATTACTGATTACTAATTTTAAGCGATCGAGATCATCGGCAATTGTGGTTATTGGTTTACATACTAGAACTAGACAATGCTAAAAGCTAAAAGTGCATTCCGCACCACTGCTGGCAAGCGGTGGCTGATAGCTAACAGAGAATAAATTTGTCTTGAATCGAGAATTGACAAAAATTTATGACTATTCTAGTTTTAGTGTGTGCCTTAGCTTTTGTCTGTGGCGCAATGTTGGGTAAAAACTTGGCAGCGAATGGGGTAACTTCAGACAATGCTCTGAAAAATCATCAAAAACCTTTGGTTTGGCTATTAATTGCCGTAATACCTTTATTGGGAATCCTAGTTATTCTCGACAAGCTTCATCTTGCTTCAATTTTGCCCCAAATTTTCCCGCCGATGTTATTAATCTACCTGGCAGGATATTTTAATGAAATTATTTTGGGAATGGGCTGTTTTTTCTTAGGCTTATTACTATTACTAGAATCATCACCAAAGCGATCGCGAAAAAAGATAATTCAATTAATGGTAGCCTTAAGCGCAATCTCTTTTGCTCTAAGTATTTTACTTTTCTTTCTCCAGCCAGTACAGGCGATGGTAGCCAAACCCAAAATAATCAATGGAGTGGTAATGCAGACTACTCCTTATACCTGCGCTCCTGCTAGCATTGCCACCTTAGCTCGCGCCACTAAAAAATATCCCGTCATTACAGAAGAAGAGGTGGTAACTTTAACCAAAACTAATCGTTTTGGCACAACTACTCTCAGGGAAATTAGAGCAATGGCAAGATTAGGATTAAATCCAGAATACAATCACAATTTAACTATTGATGATTTGATTGCTAGTAATAGTCCTGCTTTGCTTCATGTCAAAGAAAAAAGAAAAAATGGCAAAGGTGTTAGGTTTTCTCATGCAGTAGCATTACTATCGATCAGCCCGCAACAAGGCTTGATCCTAATTGCTAATCCCCTTTATGGCTTACAAATTAAAACTTTTGAAGAGTTTGGTCAATATTGGTTTGGCGAGGCTATTTTGATAGATTTGGAGTAGGTTAAGAGTAACTAATATTCAAACAGTTGTTGAATAGTTTTTTGCAAGGCTTTTAATCCTGTCAAAGAACCTTTAATTAATCTAATTGCACCAATGGGTTGTTTAACTAAGGCGATCGCCGTTGGTATAATTCGCAGATTACCATCGCGATCGATCGCTGTAGTGAGATCGGGTATATTTCCAGCCAAATCATCACTAACTACTCGCACCATTGCTACTGTTTTATTTCTTTGCTGTAACTCTTGAATGTATTGATAGCCTTCCATATCCACCACGCTTACGCCATAGGTTTGACTTAACTCAAGTTTTTCTTTAGCCCGATTAATAACGCGATCGCTAGTTAAACCTGAAACTAAACCAACTGATAATTTCTGCTGTATTGCAGTAGTTAATTCTGACTGCAGATTTACTCGTTGGCGATCAAGATTAAAGCAGTTTTTATACAGTATTGTATCTCCCACATATCGCTTTGAGAGACTACCGCACAAACCCGTGATTAAAATATTTTGAGCATTGCCTAACTCTATAGAATAGTTAGCGAAAGTCTGCTGGATGTTGTTGATACCAATGGGAATTGGCACAACCCGAATCTGGTGGGCATTGGCTTTTTTGAGTCCCCGACAAACTGCTTGGTATTCTGCACCTTGAGGAACGACAATAGTATCAATAGGTATCACACTTATCTACGATTAATTTTTATCATAATTTATGTCTGCCAACGAAACTAAGAAACAGAACAATAGCAATAAATTAAAGAGTAGTTTTAAGGAAAATGGCACAACAGTGCTGATTGCTTTAGTATTAGCCTTTTTAATTCGAGTTTTTATTGCCGAACCTCGCTATATTCCTTCTGAATCCATGTCTCCAACTTTGGAAACAGGCGATCGCCTAGTAATTGAAAAAGTAGCCTATAAATTTCATCCTCCAGCCAAAGGAGACATTGTAGTCTTTCAACCACCCGCCAAACTGAGACTTTTGGGTTACGAACCAAATCAGGCATTTATCAAAAGAGCGATCGCCACTAGTGGAGAAACTGTAGCAGTCCAAGATGGTATTGTCTATGTCAATAATCAACCTTTATCAGAAGACTATATCGCTGCCCCACCAGAATATGATCTCATTGCCGTTACTGTGCCAGAAGGAAATCTATTTGTCATGGGAGATAACCGCAACAACAGTAATGATTCTCATGTTTGGGGATTTCTTCCCGCCAAAAACGTTATCGGTCACGCGGTATTTCGCTTTTGGCCTTTTGAGCGTATTGGGATAGTTTAATTAATTAACAATAAATAATTACTGTTGACCAAATTGTCTTTGATAAACAATATCCTCTTTGCCAGACTCTATTTTAAGATCAGAACGGGGATAAGATACACACAAAAGAGCATATCCCTCTGCCTGTAATTCGGGGGATACTCCCATGCCATCACTTTGTTCTACTTCGCCTGAAAGAATTTGAGCAGCACAGGTAGTACAAACTCCTGCACTACAAGAAAATGGCAGATCGATACCTGCATCTGTGGCAGCATCTAAAATGTTTTGTGACTCTGGCACTTGAATGCTAGTAGTTTCACCGTTATGGTTTATTTCGACACTGTAAGTATTAGACATAAATTATAAGTAGATATTTATCAATTAATTCGACTCAGCATATTATTTTCTCACAAATATCCTTGCTCGAATCAATTAGCCCAATTTTAAACAATAGATAACTATAAATTAATTATTGACAACAGAGAGATAAATATTCGACAATATTATCGCCAAATTGAAGTTTCAGTGTATCCTTTTCGTTAAGTCAGCGTGAGGAGTAACGGAACAATGGATTTTCGAGATAGAGCATTAGAGACTCTCAAACAAACGAGCAGAACTTTTTATATTCCGATTGTCCGTCTACCAGAAAAGTTACAAGATGCAGTAGCATCAGCTTATCTTTGTATGCGCGCGATTGACGAAATAGAAGATACTCCTGACCTTGATAATCAAACTAAAGCTCATTTATTGCGTAGCATTAGTTTAAGTTTACAAGAAATTTCTGATATTAATGCTTATAAGCGCATTGGTGCAGACTTAGAACCCTATCGTGATGTTTTACCAGATGTTAGTCTTAGCATTGGAGAATGGGCTAGCCTAGCACCAGGATCGATCGCCCCTAGAATTTGGGATGCAACGGCTGCCATGGCAGATCGCATGGCTTATTGGGCAGAACAAAATTGGGAAATCAAAACTGAAGCAGATTTAGACCGCTATACTTTTAGCGTTGCCGGGGCAGTCGGTTTATTACTTTGCGATCTTTGGGCTTGGTACGACGGTACTATTACCGATCGCTCTCAGGCGATCGCTTTTGGACGGGGTTTACAGGCAGTTAATATTGTACGCAATCAAAGAGAGGATTCTTTGCGCGGCGTTAGTTTTGTTCCTGATGGGTGGACGAACAAAGACGTACAACGCTACGCTCGTGGTCAACTACAACAAGCCGATCTCTATATTAAAGCTTTGCCCAAGGGTTGTCCTGCTTTATTGTTCTGTCAGATTCCCTATATCTTGGCAAAAGGCACTCTAGATGCGATCGCTTTGGGTAAACCTAAACTATCTCGCAATGATGTATTAAGCTTGGTTGAAAAATTCACTAAGGTTAAGTCTGCTTAATGCCTAGAGAAAAATCAGCAAGAGGAAAGTAAGAAATAAATGAGCGATCAGATTGAAAAAGGCAAAACAACTAAAATTAGTAAGTTTCTCAGCTTGATTTTGCGTCACAAACCTGAAACTATTGGTTTAAATCTCGACGATCAAGGATGGGCAGATGTAGACACCTTAATTGATTTGGTACGTCAATCTGGAAAAGGGCATTCAATATTTGTTACCATGTCTGCTTGTTTGTTACCACGTCTGCTTGTTATTTATTCCCCTTCCATTCGACACCTGAAACGTGGCACAATTAATACGCCCTTATTAAAAAAATTAACGGTTAATTCTGCTTAATAAAAATAGCTCTTCAATAAAAGAAAATTAATATGACTGCAACACTTGACGCGCCAGCAAAAACTCGTCGCCAGGTTTTTCCCTTCACGGCGATTGTCGGACAAGAAGAGATGAAATTAGCTCTTTTGCTTAACGTAATTGACCCTAAAATTGGTGGGGTAATGATTATGGGCGATCGCGGTACGGGGAAATCAACTACTATTAGAGCCTTAGCTGATTTATTACCAGAAATAGACGTGGTAGCAGGCGATCCTTTTAATAGCGATCCTAACGATCCTGACTTGATGAGTGATGAAGTCAAGCAAAAAGTCGAACAGGGAGAAGCGATCGACACCGTCAAGAAAAAAGTCCAAATGATCGATTTGCCTTTAGGCGCAACCGAAGATCGAGTTTGTGGCACGATTGATATTGAAAAAGCACTTTCTGATGGAGTCAAAGCTTTTGAACCAGGACTTTTAGCTAAAGCCAACCGAGGTATCTTATACGTGGATGAGGTCAATCTTCTTGACGATCACCTAGTAGATGTCTTGTTAGATTCCGCTGCTGGTGGTTGGAATACTGTAGAAAGAGAAGGTATTTCGATCCGTCACCCCGCTCAATTTGTAATGGTAGGTTCGGGGAATCCTGAAGAAGGTGAATTACGTCCCCAATTGCTAGATCGCTTTGGCATGCACGCGGAGATTCGCACCGTTAAAGAACCAAATTTACGCGTCCAAATTGTCGAACAAAGAGCAGAGTTTGATGGCAATCCCCATGATTTTAGTAGTAAATATGAATCAGAACAAATTGCTCTACAGGATAAGATTGTTCAAGCTCAAACCTTGCTTCCTAGCGTAAAAATTGACTATGACTTGCGGGTCAAAATATCCGAAATTTGTTCGGAACTAGATGTCGATGGTTTACGAGGAGATATTGTTACCAATCGTGCTGCCAAAGCGATCGCCGCTTTTGAAGGGCGCACCGAAGTTACGGTAGATGACATCCGCAGGGTAATTGTTTTGTGTCTACGTCATCGTCTGCGTAAAGATCCTTTAGAATCAATTGATTCAGGTTACAAGGTACAAAAGTCAGTAGCTCGCATCTTTGGACTAGAACTAGAAGAGTAAATCTTTGATTAAACTAGAAATCTACCAATAAATGTAAATAGCGATCGCTCCTATTTTACCTCGAATACTATGGCAGTAACCACCGACAATTATCAGAAATTATCTCAAAATTCGCGAACGCCTTTAATCGAATTGAGGGGTGTTAGTAAGTCTTTTGGTGATAAGGCGATTTTAGACCGCGTTAACCTCAAAATTGATCCCGAAGAAGCTCTAGTGATTATTGGCCCTTCTGGAACGGGAAAATCGACGATTCTGAGGATGATTGCGGGGTTAATGCCTATCGATAAAGGTGCAATTTATTTTAATGGTCGAAAAAGAACGGGTTTGATTGAAGATCAATCAGATCCGATTGGCATCAGCATGGTATTTCAACAAGATGCTCTATTTGACTCTCTAACAGTGGAACAAAATGTTGGTTTTTCTCTGCTGCAACATTCTAATCTAAATCGCTCTAAGATTAAAGATTTAGTTGATGAGAAGTTAGAAATGGTCGGACTAGCAGGAACAAACGATAGTTTTCCCTCTCAACTATCGGGAGGTATGCGCAAACGAGTCAGTTTTGCTCGCGCCATCATGTCCGATCCCGATAATCCCAAAAGCAGACCAGAAATTGTCCTTTATGATGAGCCTACAGCTGGTTTAGATCCGATCGCCTCTACCGTAATTGAAGATTTGGTGCGGGATTTACAGTGTACCAAAAGAGGGTGTGGCACTTATATCATGGTAAGTCACCAACATAGTACTATTCGCCGTACTGCCGATCGCGTAATTTTCTTATATGGAAGCAAGATCCAATGGCAAGGTACGGTAGAAGAAATTGATACTACTGACAATCCTTTAGTCAAACAATTCTTTAGTGGCAGCATTGATGGTCCAATTCGCGTGATTGATTAAACTAGAATTAATTTGAATTAAAATCTAAAACTAACAACAACATCTAAAACTCATAATTAAGAGGATAAGTAATGCGATCGCGCACTCTCAAAGAAGGTTCAGTAGGTTTAATGATTATCGCAAGCATTGTTATATTTGGCGGACTAGCACTCTGGATTAGAGGTTTTAAGTTTGGGAAAAAAAGCTACACTGTCGTTGCCGATTTTCCTGATGTCAACGGGATTAGATTAGGGGATGGCGTGCGCTATCGGGGTCTGCGGGTAGGACAGATTGAAGAAATTACGCCCAGTGCCAATGGAGTGGATGTGAGCATTGCGATCGATTCTGCAGATTTATTAATTCCTAGTGGTTCAACAATCAAGGCACGTAGTGCTGGTTTAATTGGAGAAACATTTATTGATATTGTTCCCAATGCTAATTTAACCGCCCAAAGCAAAAATCTGAGCCCGATTGGTAACAAATGCGACTCCGACAAAATTGTCTGCGATAATTCTCGCCTTCAAGGAGAAAGGGCTATTACTCTAGACGATATTTTGCCTTTTACCTATCGTTTTAGCAAATCCTATGGCGAACCTGAGTTTGTGGCAAAAGTAGACCAAACTGTGCAGAATGCAGCTTTAGCAGCTAAAGAAATTGCCAATCTAAGCCGTAATTCGTCTATTTTAGTCCAAGAGCTTCAAAGCGAAGTCGATAGCATTTCTACTATTACCAAAACTCTTGATGACGTAGCAAAAAACACTTCTAATGAGTTAATTGTTACGGCTCAAACTTATCAAGAAACTGCCAAACAAATCAATCAACTAACAAATAGTGTTGAATCGTTGATTGCTCAAAATAAAACTAATTTAACTACTACTCTTACTAGTATTAGTACTACTAGCGATCGCCTACAAAATTTAGTTACCAAACTTGACAAAACTGTAGACACGGCAGATACAGAAAAACTAGCCGCCAATCTCGAATCCTTAACTACTAATGCAGCAGTAGCTTCTAAAAATCTCAAAAATGTATCTGAAAGTTTTGGTAATCAAGAAAGCTTGGTTAGCTTACAACAAACCCTAGACTCAGCTAGAGTAACCTTTGACAACGCGCAAAAAATTACTTCAGACCTAGAATTGATGACGGGAGATCCTGCCTTTATCGAAAATTTTCGTACCTTGGTTAATGGTTTGAGTAATTTGGTATCTACTACCGAACAATTAGAGCAGCAAGTTAAAACAACTCAGGCAATTGAACCTATACAAAGTGCCTTATCTAAGACTTCTATCGAAGAGAAAAATAAATAGTTGCTCCGAGATCGCACTCACTTTCGGCCCAAACCTTGCCCCCATGACGATAAATGATTCTTTGTACGGTAGCTAAACCAATACCTGTGCCAGGAAAATCTTCTTGAGTATGGAGGCGTTTAAAAGGGGTAAATAATTTATCTGCATATTCTAAATCAAACCCCGCACCATTGTCTCTGACAAAATAAGCTAGTTGATTTTCCGCAACACTAACAACGTCCAGTTCAATTTTAGCTTGCGATCGCTTAGAAGTATATTTCCAGGCATTATTCAAAAGATTGCTGAGAACAATTCTAAGTAGTTGGGGATCGCCTTTGGCTTGAAGATTAGGAGTAATTGTGACTTCTATTTGACGCTCTGGCTCTCTGGCTCTCAATTCCTCAACAATATCTTGGGCAATTTGGCTTAAATCTACTATTACTGATTTCATTTGAGAGCGAGTTACTCTAGATAGTTGCAATAAAGCATCAATCAAGTCGCTCATTTTTTCGCTGTTTGCCTGAATTCTCTGGAGATAATGTTGACCGCGATCGTCTAAATGAGGCCGGTAGTTTTCCCATAGCACTTGACAAAAACCATTGATTACCCGTAGAGGTGCTTGTAAATCGTGAGATACAGAAAAAGAAAAAGACTCTAGCTCTTTATTGGCAGCTTCTAACTGCAAAGTACGTTGTGAAAGAGCTTCTCTAGTAGCTGTCAGATCGGGAATGTCTTGAGAAGTATGCATTAAAGCATATATTTCACCATCACCATTACATAGGGGGGTAACAGTAGTATCAAAATGATGAACTCCATCTGCCAGATTTACTTTTTCTTGGACATGAAGCTCCTGACCATATGTTAAAACCTGTTGGTGTTGCCAGATAATCTGACGGGTATGATCTAGACTAAAATACTCTTCAATTTTATGTCCCAAATTTAGTTGGCGCGGGTTTCGGGGTTCATTGGCATTAGCCATCTGGTTAATACCCAAGCTTTGAGATAGTTTCTGATTGATCAATGAGACGGTCTTCGTTTTAATATCGACTACCCAGATATAAACTGGCAAAATATCGACAATCTTAGCCAATTCTGTCAAAGATGGTGACACTGGTAATTGAACTCTAGTGTAATTAGAATTGACTGCTGATGAAGCTAGTTCTTCTGGAGTTATGTTCATTACGATCCCAGTCAATCTAATTGGTTTATTATTAAGATTGTAGCGAAATTTACCTTGCATCTGAATCCAATTAATATTGGAGCTTGATTTGATAATGGAAATGGGACATTTAATCTCAAGATCTGTATGAGTTCTAATAGCTTTGACTATTGCTAAATCTACTGATTCTCTGGCATCGGGATGAATTATCTGCAGAAAACTTTGATAGCTACCATCAAAATGATTTAAACCCAAAATTTTCAAACTACGATCGCAAAAATTAATTTTATTATCGATTATTCTCCAATTAAAAGTGCCAGTCTCGGTAGAATCTTGAACCAATTTTAACTGGTCTTGAATTGCAGATAGCTGAGTTTTGCTATGTACAACTTCAGTAATATCTTTAATAATGGAAATTTTTAATTCTTGCTCTTCACCTAAACTATAAGGAGCGCAGTATAATTCCCAAAAACGTCTTTCGCCATTGCGAGTAGTAATTGTCACTTCGCTCTTAACAGCCTGAGTAACAGGTTCTTCAATATCCATCTCATTAATTTCTTCAGCCAAACTGCTGAGAGAGTCGCCAATCTCTTGCAACATATTGTGAGTCTGAGTACCCATTTTAGAAGAACGCAGAATAGTATTATGTTTGACTTGATCGCTCATTGATTGATCGAGTTTGAATATTTCTCGCTGTTGTACTTTAGCCTTTTGTTTCCATTCGGCAATGGTAGAGATATCGGAAGTGCTGTAGCCAGTAAGCTCAATCCAATGATGATTGAGATACAGAATATCATCATCGTGATTATGAATCATGATCGCAAAAGGTGCATTAGCCAAATAAGTAGTCCCAGTTGCAACAAGCAACTGCCGATCTTGTGAAAGTGAACCCTTAACTAAATTTTGCTCTATTACCTTGGATGAATCTATTTTTGGTATATCTATTGTTGTTAAAGATTTTGGCGTTATTTTTTTCGGCTTAGATTCAGAGTTAATCTTTCTTTGAAAAAATTTAGCTAATCTAGTGTCTTCCAAAAGTAAAGATCCCAAATGTAATTGGGAACGACGATCTTGTTGATGAGATACTTCAGGGTGAGCAGATACCCACTGATGACATAGCTGAATATAACCTAATAATACAATTAGGTAATTGTAGTAAACTGTTCCCAATAGTTCCTGAAGAACGACCGCGCAATCGGCTATGTTCGATGATTGTCTAAAAATAAAGTAAGAACATCGCAATAAGCTAGTTTCTAGCTGAGAATTATGATGCCAATCTCGTCGATTTGACCACTGAGTGCGTAGTATTTGTAAATCCTTTATCAGATCTTGTTCTACTAAAGGATAGTCAATTTTTTCTAGTTGCAAAATTTCGGCTGCATTTATTCCCAGAGATTTTAAAGTGCAGCTATGACAAATTGTGAAATAGCTTAGACCAGAGTAACGCGATAAATAGACGAATAATTTTTCTTTGAATAGGTTGGGTAGGGGATTATCAACGTAAGCAGATAAAGTTTGCTGTACCAAACTGCGAAAGATTAAAGATGAATTAATCGCAGGTATTAGAAAAGCAGGAAAGTACCCTAATTGTCTGGCAATTTTGGTTTTGGTTAAGTGCAGATGAGCATGGTTCATTGATGGCTTTTTCTGGAATATAGAGGGTAAAATCAGATACCAGCTACAAACGTCTCTAATTTGTTTAGGTCAATAATAGTTTAGCTTTCAGTATTATACGTTTGATAATCATTTCAGTTTTTCTTTAGTAATTTAGATTACTTTGTATTAATTGATACAGTTAATCTAAAACGCAATCTTAAACCTAAATTGTAAGTTACCAATTAGAAAAAATAGGTGCAATTAAAAGTAGGTAAATATAGTAGTTTTATCTTACCTACGTTACGTTGTGTAAATAGCAAACTATCTTAGTATCGAATTTTTGAGTTTAGTTGAAAATCTCAGGCAAATTAGCTCGAAATTGCGATATTTGTCAGTATAAACTCGTAGAGCATCAGAATTTTATCAAAATAAATCGATCAAATTAGAGTCCTTCGATAATTAAATATTCTCAATTATTTATTAGCCATGAAATACGATAATGTGCGTTGCTTTACAAATCAAACACTTTCTAATCTATTTCATATAAAATGACAAAACCCAATCCCTCTTTATCTAACTGGCTTTACTCAATCTACGATGGATAATAGACAATATGCTCCTGCTACTCAACGTAACAAAGAACCAATTTTAGAAGTTTTAAAGAGTGTTATAACTAATACCAGCAATAATATTTTAGAAATTGCTAGCGGTACGGGGGAACACGCAGTTTTTTTGGCTAGTGGTTTGCCACTGTGCCATTGGATTCCTTCTGACATCAATCCAATAGCTAGAGAAAGCATTATTGCTTGGAAAAATTACACCAACGTAAATAATCTGGCACTACCTTTAACAATCGATGTGAGTCAGGACAACTGGAGCGATCTTTTATTAGAGCGGAAGATCGATGCGATCGTTAATATCAATATGATTCATATTGCACCCTGGACTGCTTGTCTAGGATTAATCAATGGTGTAGGAAAACTTTTGCCAGAGGGGGGATTGCTTTATTTATATGGCCCTTTCAAACGTAATGGAAAACACACTGCTATTAGTAATGCCAACTTCGATCTTAATCTACACGATCGCCATAGTGCCTGGGGAATTCGGGATCTAGAAGCAGTAATCAAGATTGCCCAAGCAGCAAATTTGCAACTACAACAGGTAATCGAAATGCCCGCCAACAATTTATCAGTTATTTTTACCAAAGGACAAAAAAGATAAATGACGCTCGATATTTTTCTTGTGGACGATCGCTATTTGATGCGTGAAACAGTGAAAGCAATTTTAAAAGATGAACCAGAAATAAGAATAGTTGGGACTGCTCAAGATGGACAAGAAGCGATCGCCTGTATTGAAAAGCTCCAGCCAGATATTGTCTTGCTAGATATTGAAATGCCCAAGATAAATGGTATTACTGTCACTAAATATATTTCTAAACTATTACCCGAAACTCAGGTAATTATTCTTTCTAGTCACAACGATCAAAGTTATATCACTCAAGCTTTAGAGGCGGGAGCATCGAGTTATATATTAAAGAATAGTATGGTCGAAGATCTTAAACGAGCAATTTACTCTTTGAGTCGCGGTTATTCTTACATTGAAGCAAAATTACTCAATCAAGCTTTAGATCGAATTAAAGTAAATAATATTGTTAATTCTGGCAATAGACCTACCCATATCCGAAAATATCACAAGCACATTTATATTCCTACTGCCAATATTTATAGTAGTCAACTTGCTCAAGCATCTAACTTAGCTTCTGCTAAAGATACCCCAGGAATCAGTAAAGCTAGTTTGGCACCAATATTTGACTTGACTGTTGCCAATAATATCGAAACCGCCGATCAGCTTTACGCGAATTTGTCAGCAATTTCTTCTTCAGTCAAAACTAGTAATTACAAACAACTAAACAAAAAGCTTATATTGGCGATTATGGCGATCGCTAGTTTCGTAATCTCAATTTTTATTTTTAGGTAGGTTTTATTTTTTGATAGTCTATTTTTAAGTATTTTCTATTTGAGGGGCCACCAAGATACCTTATCTCTGGTTGCACCATATATTGCCTTTAGTTCTTCTGGGTTGACTACGCAGATTAAATCATCTTGAGAACCTTTTTGCGATTTTAAAACACCTATTTTAGTCATTCCTTTAAGAACTTGCTCTACAGTACGATGATTTAGCTGACAAGCCTTAGCAATAATTTCTATAGGTAAATCGAAGATAAATGAGCCATCTTGTTGGGGTTGATTTCCCAATGTTCTTTCTTGATAAACTAAAGCTCTTAATAAAGCTGCTACAGCTTGGGGTGGATAGGTACTACAATTGAGCAAATGATATTGAAATTTTTCCTGCAGTTCAAACATTAGTCCATAACGTTGACGAAAAATCGAGGATTCAGAGTGAATCGCCTTGACTATTTCTAAAGGAATTTTGACTACATCTGCTGTTTTATAGGCTTCAACTAAACTAGGAAAAGCGCGAGAAACCGTCCCAAAGCTTAATGCTAAATTTTGCATGCCAAAACAACTGTCTTCGTAAGTAATATCCACGATTCGATCTAGAGGGGTAGTCCGCACTACAATCGGGCCTCCTTCAACAATCGCGTAAAGATATTCTAAATCGGCATCATTCCGAAACGCTGTATATACTGGACGGTTGGAATATAGTTTTTCAACCGTAATCTGTTCAGACGTGATCTGTTTAGTTAATAAAGACTGCTCTAAATTTTTAAATAAAAAATTATTGGCGGTCAAAGATTTGATTAACTTGAGCTTTTGCGACTCGCTGGTTGACTTCCTCATTAATATTAATTGTTGTTTGCCCTCTTTTAGTTTGCCTCACTTTGTCAAACTCATTTCAGCTTATCTCTATCTAGATTGAAATTAAATTTTAAAACATTTCAAATTTTTCTATGATACACTTAATTTTAATTTGCATTAATCAAGGAGAGTTTGAAGTATGGAAGCAAGACGACCATTACGCCGTATCTTAACTCCGAGAAATTGGAAACATTGGCTCCTCTTAGGGTTTATGGGTTTAATCGCCTTTAGCGCGATGGGACTGTTTTCTTATATGGCTACTTCACCCAACTTTGATTTGACTTGGGAAGCTTGGATAGCGATCGCTGTTACCATTGCGGTTTTTCTCTCTAATGCAGCTACTTCACTACCAACAGAAATTGTCTTTTTAGGTGGGGCAGCAGTTTTATTTGTCAGTGGCATCCTAACTGAGGAAGATACGTTAGCAGGGTTTAGCAATCCAGGGATGATTACTGTGGCAGTACTCTACGTTGTGGTTACAGGATTATCCCAAACAGGGGGATTAAACTGGATTTCCCAAAGAGTACTAGGATTGCCCAAAGGGCAAAATGCAGCTTTGTTTCGCATGATGATTCCCGTGACGGGCATGAGTGCATTTCTGAACAATACTCCTGTGGTTGCCATGTTTATCCCAGTAATCAGCGACTGGGCGCGTAAACTGAAGATCAGCCCTTCTAAGCTAATGATTCCCCTTAGCTATGCCGCAATTTTCGGTGGTGTTTGTACTCTGATTGGTACGAGTACCAACTTAGTAGTCAACGGGTTGTTAATTTCCTCTACCGATTTACCAGGCTTAAAGCTTTTTGATCTAGCGGTAGTTGGACTACCCTGTGCGATCGCCGGAACGATTTATTTATTTTTGACTAACCGTTGGCTGTTGCCCAGTCGTAAACCAGTTATTAGCGAGACGGATGATGTCAGACAATATACTGTAGAAATGATGGTTTCGATGGATAGTCCCCTATCAAACAAGAGCATCGAACAAGCTGGCTTAAGAAATCTCCCTGGACTATATTTGGTAGAAATTATTCGTGATAGTCGGATTATTCCAGCAGTTGGTCCTCAAGAAATTCTGCAAGATGGCGATCGCCTAGTTTTTATTGGCATGATTGACTCAATAGTTGATTTGCATCGCTTGCGAGGGCTACAGCCAGCCACAGATGAGGTATTCAAACTCAATACCCCTCGTTCTAAACGTTGTTTGATTGAGGCAGTAGTGTCTAATACTTGTCCGATGTTGGGCAAAACTATTAGAGAAGGAAAGTTTCGGACTCAATATAATGCAGTGGTGTTAGCAGTTGCTCGTAACGGCGAACGTTTGTCAGGTAAGATTGGTAGTATTAGTCTGCGGGCGGGAGACACTTTATTATTAGAAGCAAATGCTAATTTTTTGTCTCAACAAAGAATTTCTAATGACTTCTATTTAGTCAACGGTATTCCAAATTCCGAACCCCTACGTCATGAAAAAGCCCCTTTAGCCCTAATCATTTTGGTAGCAATGGTTATTTTGGCTAGTTTTGGCTGGTTGACCATGCTCAAAGCAGCAGTATTAGCTTCAGTAGCAATGATTGTTACAGGCTGCTGTTCTTCGATTAGGGCATTACGTAATATAGAGTGGTCGGTGTTGCTCGTGATTGGCTCGGCTTTAAGTATCGGTAAAGCCCTAGACACAACAGGTGCAGCGGGTGCGATCGCTTCTACTTTAATTCAGTTTGCAGGAGATAATCCCTGGTTAGCTTTGACGATTATTTATGCAGTGACCAACCTACTGACAGAAATCATTACCAATAATGCTGCTGCTGCATTAGTTTTTCCGATTGCTTTAGCTTTATCCCAAAGCCTAGAAGTAAGCTTTATGCCTTTTGCGATCGCGATTATGATTGCCGCATCCGCTAGCTTTTCTACTCCTATTGGTTATCAAACTAACTTGATGGTATATGGTCCTGGAGGTTATCGATTTACCGACTTCATGAAAGTTGGTATTCCTCTGAATATTTTATTTTGGCTGATCACAATTACTCTGACTCCACTGTTTTATCCTTTCTAAGAAAGATAACTGAGGAAAAACAGTTTTTCACAGCTAATATATTCAGCTAATATGTTGTGGCTTCCGTGTACGGACTGCCACATTTGCTTATTATAATTCCTTCTGTATAATGGGCGGAAACAATATTTTATTTCTTTAAGTCATAAGAAATGTTAAACGTTTCTTCAAAGATAAAAATTAGGTCAATATCAAAAATAATTACTCTAGTTATCTAGTAATTTACAGTTTTTTATACACAATAAGCAAATAGTAGACAAATAATGAAGCAAGTAGCCATGATTAAACAATTAGTTCGTTGGAGTGCGGGTTTAGGTATTGCGGGAGCTTTCTTCTTAGGTTTGACAGCAGCAGAAAATTTGACTGCATCAGCCTTGCCTAAAGAAGAAGTACTAAAAAAATTAGACCCCGTACCTGTCTTTACCATCGCTGATGAACAGGGCGCGCCTTTAGTAGCATCGGATGAAAACGAAGCCAAGGTTGCAGGTGTGTTTATTAGTCAGGAAGATGCTAATCAATTTGTCAATCAATTAAAAACTAAAAATCCTGAGTTGGCAGACAAAGTAAAAGTTGTGCCTGTCTCTCTTGGAGAAGTATATAAACTTTCAGAATCAGCAAAAAGCGAAGAAAATGCTCTAAACTTTGCTTATGTTCCTCAAGAAGAGGCCGTAAATTCTGCTAAGACTATTGGTGAAGCCAATCAACAACCCTATCAGGGTGGAGTACCTTTATTTGTGGCTAAAGGTGGAGCAGACAAAGGGTATCTCACCATTGAACGAGACTCTAAGCAAGTAATTCCTTTTTTCTTTAGCAAAACTCAATTAGAGCAAATGGTAGCTAAGTTTAAGGAGCAAAAGCCTGATGTTGCAGATAGTGTTGATATTGAAGTTGTTCCTTTAGAAGGAGTGATCGAAACTTTAGAAACTAGCGAAGACGAGACTCTAGAAAAAATTGTCTTAGTCCCTACAGAAGAATCGATCCAATTCTTACAAAATTCTGCACCCGCACCAGGTGCAGAAGAAACACCAGAAGCAGCACCAGTACCAGCAACACCAGAAAACTAAATCAGATTGAACAGTATTTCGGGTAAAGAACTATATTACTGGTATCAACAAGCTAGAGATCAAGCAAGATCTTGGGGTATTGATGCAAATGAACTTGATTGGTTACTTCAAGTCACAACAGACTTGAGTAGCCTATCGCTAAAACTAGGTTCATTTGAAACTAAAACAAAAATTAATAGCAATAAATCTTTGTCAGAACTACAACAACTCTGGCAACAACGTCTTCAAGAACATTTCCCAGTGCAATATCTGGTAGAAACAGTTTTTTGGAGGCGTTTTCAGTTGAAGGTAACTCCCGCAGTTTTAATTCCTCGTCCTGAAACTGAATTAATCATTGATATTGCTGTAGAAGCTACGCAACATCCTGATTTTAAAGCGTCTGGGCAACATTGGGTAGATTTGGGTACGGGTAGCGGAGCGATCGCTTTGGGACTAGCAGACAGTTTCCCTGATAGTCAAATTCATGGGGTTGATTGTAGCCAATCAGCGTTAACCGTTGCTCGTGAAAATGCTGTTAATTTAGGACTAGCATCTCAAATCGAGTTCTATCATGGTAGCTGGTGGAATCCCTTAGTATTTTTGCAGGGTAAAGTTAGTGGTATGGTTGCCAATCCTCCCTATATTCCTACTGCAGAGATAAGTAAATTACAGCCAGAAGTATCTAAGCACGAGCCTCATTTGGCATTAGACGGCGGTATAGATGGTCTGGATGATGTACGTTATTTGGTACAGTCTGCACCTCAATATTTGATGTCTGGAGGCATTTGGCTGGTGGAATTAGCGATCGCTCAAGCTAGTACCGTAGCTCAATTGTTGATGCAACAGGGAGAGTATTATGATATTCAAGTATTAAGCGATCTCAACGATATTGATCGCTTTGTATTAGCCTATCGTCGATAGATTAAATAAAATACATCATTTATTAACTATATTTAATTTATGGGTAAAGTTTCTCAAGCAGAATTAGTAGCAGGTGCAATCGCCCGAGAGGCGGTTAGTTTTCCCACGGATACTGTTCCAGCATTGGCTATTAAACCAGAATACGGTCAACGTATTTATCAGTTAAAACAGCGTGCCACCCATAAACCTTTGATCCTTATGGGAGCCTCGATTACAGACTTACTTCCTTTTGTAACTTATACTCCTGACCAGTTTAAAGTTTGGCAAAAGCTAATCAAAAAGTATTGGCCTGGTGCGCTAACTTTAGTGCTACCTGCTTCAAAATTAGTACCTGCGGTCATTAATTCTAACAATACTAATACTGTTGGTATTCGAGTTCCCAATCATCCTCTTGCTTTACAAATTCTTGGTCAAACAGGAGTTTTAGCCACTACTAGTGCTAATATTTCTGGCACTGAAGCACTGACTAACACTGATGACATTGCCCAGACTTTTCCTGACGTTTTAGTGCTAGAGACTAATAACCTAGAAGAAAAAAACGGAAAAAACAATTTGAGCAGCGGGCTTCCCTCTACAGTAGTTGGTTGGCAAGATGATCGCTGGCAAGTCTTTCGTCAAGGGAGTATTGCAATAGAAAGCATTTCAAATACAAATTATGATTTATGTTAAATTGATCCCTAGTAATAAATAAGATCCTGAAAAAAACAATTAACAAACTATATAATTAACTGACGTAACGCATAAAAATGAGAAATCAATAGTTTTAATACTGTATAAAAATAGATGAATAAAAATTTGAGATACCACGCTCAAACTACTTGAACCCTTTCCCTTGAATTTTTTACAAGTATTAATCAATTGCTCGGTGCATAATATCAGTAATCAACTAACTATCAATTTCCTCTTTCTATGAATGAAATTAATGAGCTAAAAGAAGAACTGAAACAGGCGCAATTAGCCTACCAAATGGCAGCTCAAATGAGTCAATTTAAGGCGGGGTTTTTGGCTCGAACTTCCCACGAATTGCGATCTCCTCTTAGCAGTATGATTGGTTTACATCAGCTTATCTTATCGGATTTATGTGAAAGTCCTGAAGAACAAAAAGAATTTATTGCTCAAGCTTATCATTCTGCGCTGAAGTTGATGAAGTTGATTGATGAAATTGTTGCTGTATCTAAAACAGAATATGGTAGTAACCGACTAAATTTAGAATCTCTTCAGTTAACCGAAATATTTGCGGAGATAGATCGTCTCACTCGCCTTCCTGCAGCTAATCGTAATCTCGTCTTAGAAATAGTAGATCCCGATCCTCAAATTACAATCTTTGCAGATCGCTCTCGCTTGATTCAATTAATTTTTAATTTAATTGATAGTGGTATTTCGGAAATGAAAACAGGAACTATCAAGCTATCAGTATCTCAAGTAACTACTGATAATATTACTCTAGAAATTGATTTGGAATGTCCGATTTCTGTATGGCAAAAACAAGAAATTATTGAACCTAATTTTGAGGAACAAGACTTAGGTCAAATACGCCAATATCTGCAAGAAATGAGCTTGTCAGCTAACATGAAGCTATTATTATCCCAAACATTGTTGGAAACGATGGGGGGAAATTTAGAAATGTTGGATTATAGCTATCAAAATAATCAAGAACCTTTAACGCGAATGGTTCTAAGTTGTAAAAAACAAAACAATTAATGATATCAATATTAATTGTTTTTTGATGCCTATTTTTTATATTGTAAAAAATATTAAAAAAGGAGCAAAAATTGCTAACACTTAAGCATAACTAAATAAGCTGTTATTAACAAGTTTTGTCCCTCTTAATTTTTGCCTGGTTAAGTTGGATATTTTAAAATAAAATATGATTTGTTTTACCTAGTATTTAGATTTAATACAGGTGCTTGCTTTCTTGAGAATATTCTTGCTCCCAACATTTTCTAAATAAAGAAATCTGATATAAATACCAGAAATGTCTCATATTCCAGACAGAATATTTACTAAAAAGCTGTTGATTAAAATATTGCCAAGCTAAACTTGTGGTTAATTTAATTTTCCTATTCATCGACCCAGATTCCTTCATTAATAATTTGAGATTGGTTAAATTAGTTTTAAAGTAAGAAAAACAATTTAGACTGTCCAACATTGGAAATCGATTTGTTTAATTGTCTCTTATTATTAATTTGCCCAATTAAACACGATTCTACTTGGTCGGAATTGCCTAAAATTTTGATACAACTACAACAATGTTAAGTGTTTTCAACAATTGTCAAAAAGAAGCTATTCTGCTCGACTGAGTCTAGCTTCTAGTAATATCTAGAGTGATTCTTCCACCAAAATCAGGAATCGGTGCTGCGGGTTTAGATAACTTCACACGAACTTGAGTTACTTTTTCAATGCTTAATACTCGATCTGCGATCGCACTAATCAGCTTTTCGACTAGGTGAAACTTAGCGGTGGTAATTAATTCTTTTACTAGGGAGATCGCCTCGCGGTAGTCTACGGTATCCTCGATATTATCGGATTTTCCTGCGGCATCCAAATTTACCCAGAGAGTAAGATCGACTTCAAACCATTGTCCCAATACGCGCTCTTCGGGCAAATAACCCACATAACCATAGGCGCGAATACCATTTACTTGAATTGAATCCGACATAATAAAAAGCAGTCCATAGCCCCATCTGATGTTAAATAGATAGCATATAGCAATCTACCACGCACCAGCACTCAGCAACCCTTCTTTTAAACTATTTTTTAGCTGATTTAATCAGCTAAAATAGCTAAGTACTTTTAAAATCTCAGTTCCGCTGCACGGTGCCCATACGTACTCTTAGCTTTTGAGTTATTTTCGCCGAACTTTAACTTTTGTTATAGCGATCGCTATACAAGTTAGATGGATTCCATATTTAGTGCTATTCAAAGTGAAAAACACTAAATATAGTAGTTGACACTCAATCTTTTTTCATAATTTGTCACGAATACCTCATTACCCTAATTGTGGCTTTAGACCCATTACAGAACGGTAAAGACACTGCATTGAAAAATTGGCGCTCGATTGAATTAAATCGCTTCAAAATTATCAATAGTCAATTGGTCTGTATTGACACCATTTAAAGTAGCTAACAGTTCGCCATCAAAGCTAATTGTCTGACCGTCAAAAGTCAGATCTCCATATCCCAAACCGTCCGATAAACCAAGAAGATCGCTTCTGAGGTCAAAATCAGTGATTGTATCTGTTCCAGCATCAGATTGAATCACAAAAACATCATTACCATCACCACCAGTCAACACGTCATTACCAGCACCGCCTAGTAAACTATCTTTGCCATCTTCTCCCAAAAGAGTATCATTACCAGCACCGCCGATCAGAGTATCCTTACCATCTCCCCCAAGCAAACTATCGTCACCTGCCCCACCTAGTAAACTATCTTTACCATCTAAACCTTCAATTCGATCTGCACCAGTACCACCAACAAGGCGATCGACATTATTCGTACCATTAATGAAGATAGTAGAATCGTCTAGAGTAAGTTTGAAAAGCTCGTTACCGCTAACGCCATTATTAGCACTGAAAAATAATTCATCGCCAACAACCGTTAGATTTGCTGCAAAAGAACTTTGGGCAGTACCATAATTGTTATTACCAAGATTAATATCTGCAACTAGATAAGTACCCTCGGTTGTACCGTCACTAACCCAGAGTTCATTACCATTTTCGCCATCATTAGCAGTGAAGTATAACTTGTCATTAAACTCGATAAAGTTATCTGCATCAGAGCCATCCGCGTAGCTATAATAACCATCACTTACGTTAGGATTAATATCTAGCAATAAATGCGTCCCCTCGGTTGTACCGTCACTGACCCAAAGTTCGTTGCCATTTTCGCCATCATTGGCAGTGAAATATAACTTGTCGTTAAACTCAACAAAGTTATCTGCATCAGAGCTATTGGCGTAGTCAGAATAGTAACTTTCGTTATTACCAGGATTAATATCTATCAACAAGTGTGTACCATCTGCTGTGCCATCGCTTACCCAGAGTTCGTTGCCATTTTCGCCATCATTGGCAGTGAAATATAACTTGTCATTAAACTCGATAAAGTTATCTGCATCAGAGCTTTTAGCATAAGAGTAGTAATAGCTATCTTCCGTACCTGGATTAATATCTAGTAGTAAATGAGTACCCTCTGCTGTGCCATCACTGACCCAAAGTTCGTTGCCATTTTCCCCATCATCAGCAGTAAAGTATAGCTTGTCGTTAAACTCAACAAAGTTATCTGCATCAGAGCCATCTGCGTAGCTATAATAACCATCACTTACGTTAGGATTAATATCTAGCAATAAATGCGTTCCCTCGGTGGTACCATCGCTTACCCAGAGTTCGTCGCCATTTTCGCCATCATTGGCGGTGAAATATAACTTGTCATTAAACTCAACAAAGTTATCTGGATTGGAACCATTAGAATAAAAATAATAGCTGTCTTCCGTACCTAGATCAATATCTAGCAGTAAATTAGTACCATCTGCTGTGCCGTCACTTACCCATAGTTCGTGACCATTTTCGCCATCATTGGCGGTGAAATATAGCTTGTCATTAAACTCAACAAAGTTAGCTGGATAAGAGCTATTGGCGTAGTCAGAATAGTAACTTTCATTATCACCAGGATTGATATCTAGCAGTAAATGCGTACCATCAGTCGTGCCATCGCTTACCCATAGTTCGTGACCATTTTTGCCATCATTGGCAGTGAAATATAACTTGTCATTAAACTCTGTAAAGCCAGTTACATCATAGCTACTTGTATATAAGTATGAGTAAGGGTCGTAATAGTAATTGCTGTTTTGACCGTTATTATTGCTACTGGGATCAATATCTACCAACAAGTGCGTACCATCTGCTGTGCCATCGCTGACCCAAAGTTCCTTGCCAGTTTCGCCATCATTGGCAGTGAAGTATAACTTGTCGTTAAACTCTGTCAGATTCTCAGGATAAGAGTTTCTACCATCAGAAAAATAATAATTACTACTGCGATCGGGATTAATATCTGCGACTAGTACAACTTGACCTAAATTATCGTTCATTTGTCTACTGTGTGTTGCTTTGTAATAAATAAGCTGCGATTAAATATATGAATATTTCTATATAAGCTTATGTAAGTAATTAGGTGTTATTGCTAGAAAATATGCAGTATTGAAGTCTTTTTGATCGCTTATATTAATATTTCGCTCTGATAACTTTCAAACACTGAAATATAACTTTATTTACATAGGCTACTTTTATACAACAAGTTTTTTCAATAGATAATCCTTGACAACTCATAGTCGTTATGAGTATGATTTATCTAATGAAATTTATGGAGCAAAGTAAATAATGAGAGATACAGTACCTAGCGTAGTATTTAAAACTAGAGTTCGCGATGAATCCGTAGAAGGGCCAAATCCTTTTCGTTGGCAAGATTTGACTACAGAAGAAATTTTTAAAGGCAAAAAAGTAATCGTCTTTTCCCTTCCTGGTGCATTTACTCCTACCTGTTCTTCTACTCATTTACCTGGATACGAGCAACATTATGAAGAATTCAAGTCTTTGGGAGTAGACCAAGTTGTCTGTATTTCAGTCAACGATGCTTTTGTAATGTTCCAATGGGGCAAACAACAAGGAGTTGAAAATGTTTTCTTGCTTCCTGATGGTAGCGGAGAGTTTACCCGCAAGATGGGAATGTTGGTTGACAAATCCAATTTGGGCTTTGGGATGCGCTCGTGGCGTTATTCAATGTTGGTCAACGACATGAAAATTGAAAAAATATTTACTGAGCCTGATTTCGGCGATAATTGTCCTACAGATCCTTTTGAAGTGTCTGATGCCGATACAATGTTGTCTTACTTAAAAGAATCGAAATAACTATTTCAATCATGTAGGAGCATTTAATTAAATGTTCCTACAATAAAAATTATGGGAACAATCTATCTCGGTGCGATCGCAAGCTTGGCAGCGGGTTTGGCTACTGCAGTCGGTGCATTACCCATTATCTTCACTGCTAATTTGGATAAAAAGTGGCAGGGTGTTCTATTAGGATTAGGAGGTGGAGTAATGCTAGCAGCTACAGCATTTTCTCTAATTGTTCCTGGTAAAGAATCTGCAGTAGATTTGGGCTATACAGAAACCCAGTCAGCGCTAATCATTAGCATTGGTATGATTTTGGGTGCAAGTCTGCTGTGGTTGATGCACAACTACTTTCCCCACGAGCATTTTAACAAAGGTGCAGAGGGCAGAGTTACAGAAAACTTTCAACGCATCTGGCTCTTTATTATTGCCATTACGATTCACAACTTTCCCGAAGGATTAGCGGTAGGAGTAGGTTTTGGCGATGGTAGTATTAGTCATGGACTGCCTTTAGCTTTGGGCATCGGCTTACAAAATATGCCTGAAGGTTTAATTGTAGCCTTAGCACTGAGAGAACTAGATTATTCCGTTAAATATGCTTTGGGTATTTCCTTGCTAACTGGTTTAGTTGAACCTATTGGAGGAGTGGTAGGGGCAAGTATTGTCAACTTTGGTCAAATGTTTCTACCGTGGGGAATGGCGATCGCAGCAGGTTCAATGTTATTTGTGATTGTCGATGAAATTATCCCCGAAATAGACCGAGAAAGCGTGGCACAAGAAGGTACTTTGGGTATTATGGCGGGCTTCGTAGCCATGATGTTTTTGGATATATCTTTGGGATAATCACTAAATTATTAATTATTAGAAGTTGAATCTTTCCAGACAAATTTTTTACACTTAGTAAGTACAAAGGAGAATTAAATTATGGTTTCTACTGTTTCTCAGCAAAAACTTTACAATACTCGTCTCGATATTCCTGAAGATGTTCGAGTAAAAGAAATTGATATCCTCAACCAAACTCTCGCAGCGACACTAGATCTAAAAACCCAAACCAAACAGGCGCACTGGAACGTAAAAGGCATGGACTTTTATCAGCTACACGAACTGTTTGACGAGATCGCAGGCGAATTAGAAGAATATGTCGATATGGTTGCAGAGAGGGTGACCGCATTGGGCGGTGTAGCAATGGGAACAGCCCGTATTGCTGCTGCCAACTCTATTTTGTCTGAATACGATCTTGATGCGGTTACTGGTGCAGAACACGTAACAGCCTTAGCTAATAGCTTTGGTACTTATGCCAAGCATGTCCGTGGGGCAATTGACGCGACTGAAGAACTAGGTGATGCGGATACAGCAGATCTTTATACCGAAATTTCTCGTACTATCGATAAGCGTCTTTGGTTCTTAGAAGCACATTTGAATGGGTAATCTGCTAATCTTTAGTTTATGTCTAAGTAGTTATTGGCTGTCAGCCTCTTGTATTAGGGCTAAAAGCTGATAGCTAATAGCTAATAGCTAAAAACCAATAAATTTAAACGAAGCTAATTTATATTAGGCGTAATCATGGCAGATACAAAAGGTGCAGATGCAGTTGACAAGGCGATCGCGCAAGGTCAGGATTTGGATGGCTCGGCAATTGCTGAAAATAAATTATCCCTATATAACAAAGTGATGGGATTTGAAGCAGGAAGACAAAGAAGCGGGGTTACTAATACCATGCGATCGCGCATCGTCAGAATTGGGGCAAAACACCTGCCTCAAGCTGAACTTAATCAGATGTTATTGGATGCGGAGTTCCCGCCTTTAAAAGATAAAGAGATTGCTTTTTATTACGGTAGTAAATAATTCCAAAATCAATAATGTGGGGATAATTAATTTGATTATCTCTACCAACAAAAGTTATTTTGCAACAACATTAAATTTAATTACTGATGTTACGCAATTAAACGTAAAAATAGTAGCTTCAAAAAGCTAGGTGAAAAGATAACTGAATTCATTAATCTTTTCCCAATCCTCACAGATTGAAAGCGTGCGTAACATCAGTGAATGACTTGTCTTTCTTTTAAAAACCTAATTTCTATAAAATCTCTCTGACTTTAAAACAACTTGTTAATCAAACTAACTAATTTCACTCAAGGAGATATATAAATATGAGTTACGATTTCGATCTATTTGTGATTGGTGCGGGTTCTGGTGGTATTGCCACCGCTAGACGTGCGGCACAATATGGAGCTAAGGTAGGTATTGTTGAAAGCGATCGCCTTGGTGGAACATGCGTCAATCGTGGTTGTGTACCTAAAAAGCTGATGGTATATGCTTCTCACTTTCCTGCTTCTTTTGAAGAGTCGGCGGGATATGGTTGGACTGTGGGGGAAAGTAGCTTTGATTGGCACAAGATGATTACGGCGGTGAACAATGAAGTGACTCGCCTCAATGGTATCTATAGCAGAATGCTCGATAATTCTGGAGTTGAGTTATACGAGGGTTACGGCAAATTTATTGATTCTCATACCATTGAAATTGGCGACAAGAAAGTGACTGCTGAAAAAATTTTGGTGGCGGTGGGTGGTAAACCTGTAAAACCCGATCACATCAAAGGCATCAAACACGCTATAACTTCTAGAGAAATCTTTAACGTCCAAGAACAACCAAAACGGATGGTGATTATTGGTGGTGGTTATATTGGGGTAGAGTTCGCCTGTATCTTGAATGGCATGGGTACAGAAGTTACTGTAGTCATTCGTGGCGATAAAATCTTGCGCGGTTTTGATGAAGACATTCGTGATGAAATCCAGACAGGGATGCAAAATCATGGCATCAAGTTTATTACTGGTTGCGATTGCGATCGCATGGTAATTGATCAAACCGATAGTGGTTTGAAAATTACTGTTCCTACTCAAGATGGTAAATCAGAAACTATTATTGCCGATGCTGCTAGTTTGGCTGCCACAGGCAGAATGCCCGATCTCAAAAATCTTGGTTTAGAAAATACTCAAGTCGAGGTTGTAAATGGCGCAGTAGCAGTAGACGAATATAACAAAACTGCCGAAGATCATATTTATGCGGTGGGAGACTGTACGGATCGAATCAATCTAACTCCTGTAGCGATTAACGAAGGTAGAGCTTTTGCCGATACCCATTTTGGTGGTATGTCTAGAAAAATGAGCTACGAAAATATTCCAACTGCAGTGTTTACTACTCCTGAAGCAGCGACGGTGGGTTTAACCGAAGCCGAAGCTAAAGAGAAATATGGCGATGCCATCAAGGTTTATCGTAGTAAATTTCGCCCCATGTACTATACTCTGCCAGGGAAACAGGAAAAAACCCTGATGAAGCTAATTGTAGAAACTACTAACAATAAGGTAGTCGGCGCACACATGGTAGGAGATAGCGCAGCCGAGATTATTCAAGGTGTAGCAGTAGCTGTAAAAATGGGTGCAACTAAGGCTGATTTTGATGCTACCGTTGGTATTCATCCTAGTTCTGCCGAAGAATTTGTCACCATGCGTTAATTTAATTTATTTGATTCGATAACTTTTGAAGCGATCGCTTTTTCCTGGAGCGATCGCTTTTCTTTTAAAGCTTTTTTAATCAAAAAATAATAATAGGGAGTAGATAATGAACTATCTACTCCCACATTGATATATTTCTATAATTTCTAATTGTTAATTAGCTGACTGCATCTTTAATTTTATTCTCGACTTTGTCTGCTACTTCTTTAATTCCTTTTACTGCTGCTTCATCAGTTTTATCAGCTATTTTTGTACTGCTTGAACTCTTTTTTTTAATTCTTTTGGCTGCTCTGGTGTGACTCTGTCCATCATTACCAATAAATCAAATTTGTTTTCCCAAAAGGGTGATTCCTATCAAGTAGGTTTCTCATTATTTGGAACTTTAAGAAAGAATATTAGCAAGAGTAATCGCTATTAGTTTCATTTAACTAAAGATTTTTCATTAGTCTTACTAAATAAGATCGGGTGCTTGATACACTACATCGCTCAACTTTGATGTTTTAATAGGAGCCACGTGTTCGATGACAGCTTTTTTCTTAGGTTTCTTTTTACCAATTACAGGAATTTCTAATAAATCTCTGGCGCCTGTAATTCCTTGACCAATAAATAACAGCAAAGCAAAGCAATTTAAAGCTATATGAATATTGCGCCAGGTGTTAGTGCGATCGCGATAAATATCATCCACAATGGCTATAGAAAATAGCATCAATAAAGATACCGCAATACCATAGTAATAGTGTGACCAATACCATTCTTTCTCTAACCGCCATACGCCATCCTGTTGACCAAGAATAATCAAACCCATCCCTGTCATAGTGGCAAAGATACCTTTCCATAGTGGTGGTTTGGCTTTTAATAGCAGAATGAGAGAGGCAATAGTAGCCACAAATAATAAAATAATTAAAATTGCTTGAGGGTTATTTTTCTCCCAGAGTTTTGCCTTAATAAAGCTTTTATAAACTATCGAATAGGCGATCGCAATTAAGGATGCAACGACAACGCTAGTAGAAAGCCATTTGCCAATTTTGACATGATCTCTACCCACTACAGGAGAAATTTTACTTTTACCTTTTTTACTTTCTAAACGACGCTGACGGGTTTGCCAAGCGAAATTAGTAACGATTCCAATCATCGGGAAGATAAAAGCTACTACTAGTGCAGGATGGATCAGTGCTACTAGATCTTGGCTGCCTAATGTACTAAATGCTAGATACTTCTGATGCTGTGTTAGAGCGATCCATGTATAGATATTCATATGTTTACCAAAAAATTCTTGATTAGTTTAACGGTTTTTCAACCTCCTCTCAGCAAATTAAAACACAATTATTAAAACAGACTGAATTTCTACTGATTGTAAAATGTGCCAGAAACTTTCGAGCCAAATGATTGATACTTCTTGGGATAATATTTTAGTGATTATTCCTGTACGTAACGAAGAAGTAACAATTGCTGCGGTAGTTAAAAATTTACAAAAATTTGGTCTAACTAAGATTAGGGTAATTGATAATGGCAGTAGCGATCGCAGTTCCCTACTCGCTAAAGAAGCAGGTGCAGAAATATTATTTGAACCGATTGCAGGATACGGACAAGCTTGTTGGCGCGGTTTGCAGAATATTCCCCCAGAGATTGAGTGGATTTTGTTTTGTGACGGTGACGGTAGTGACGATTTTAGCTGCTTACCTAGATTTTTGAGTTTGAGAGAAAAATACGACTTGATTTTAGGTGATCGCCGTGCCACTCCTGCAGGGAAAGCAGTGATGACTCCCGTACAGCACTTTGGCAACGGTTTGGCAGGTTGGTTGATTGATTTAGGTTGGGGGTACAAGTATTGCGATCTTGGTCCTCTCAGGCTAATTCGTAAGTCAGCTTTAGAGCAGATTGCCATGGAGGATCGGGGTTTTGGCTGGACAGTAGAAATGCAGGTGAGGGCAATTGAAGAATGTCTGAAGATCTGCGAAACTCCCGTCAATTACCGCCCCCGACAGGGAGGAAAATCAAAAATCTCTGGCACCATTTTAGGTAGTTTCAAGGCAGGAACAATTATATTAGCCACTTTGGGAAAACTATATTTTTCCTCTAGAGTCGGAAAAAAGTTAAGAGGGAAGGGAACGAAGAATCAACTTTTACTTTGGCTTAGTTCATTGTTACTACTGATTGGTGCAATATTCATAATGCCTTATGGAGATTTTCGGCAACCAGAAAATGTAATTAGTTTTGGCTATGGTATCGGGGTAATGGGTTTGGGTTTTGGATTTTCCTGGGGAATTAAGTCGCTGAGTAGGTGGTGGTTTTGGGGAATAGCGATCGCAACTAGGCTGATTTTACTCTTGATGTATCCAGGGGACGATATTTGGCGATATCTCTGGGAAGGCTATATCCAAAATCAGGGTTTTAATCCTTACGATTTTGCTCCTAATGCTACCGAATTAATTTCCTATCGTACTCAATGGTGGTCGCAAATCAATCACCAAAGCGTCTCCGCAATTTATCCCCCGATTACTCAATTAGGCTTTAGGGGTTTAGCTGCTATATCTCCTAGCGTTATTTTGTTTAAAAGTAGTTTTGCGATCGCCGATCTTTTAACTTGCTATTTACTAACTAAAAAATTTGCTTATTGCCAAACGATTCTCTATGCCTGGAATCCTTTGATCATCTATTCCTTTGCTGGAGGAGGACATTACGACAGTTGGTTTATTTTACCTTTGGTTGCTGCCTGGATATTATCAGATAAACCAATCAATTTTTCTTACTCTATTCTTGTTCCTTTACTAATTGGTACTAGCATTGCCGTCAAATGGATTTCTCTACCAATATTAGGTTTTATAAGTTGGATAGTCTGGCGCAAAATCAGTTTCAAAAAGGCGATCGCAGTTGCTTTATTTGGTATTTTACCTTTATGCTTATCAGCAATCTTTTTTTGTAGCGGTGATTCTTGCTCTTTAATTCCTACTAGTTCAACTTTTGTCAGTCATGGACGCAGTGCTGAATTTTTGCCTCATTTACTAGCTAAAGTTTGGCATTCCTCAACCAAAACCAATAATATTTTCGCTTTACCTTTAGGATTGATCATCTTATTTTTATTCTCAAGAGCTAAAAATTTACAGCAGTTCATTACAGAATTTCTAGCAGCTTTGCTAATGATCTCTCCCATAATTCATGCTTGGTATTTTACCTGGATTGTTCCCTTTGCCATTGGTACTAAAAATTGGGGCATCCGCTTGGTTAGTCTATCTGCATTTGTTTATTTTGTTTTACCCTATCGCCAGGCTTTGGGGGGGCAAAATTGGAATTTAACTGATGCAGAAACCTGGATTTTGTGGTTGCCGTTTGTAATTGGTTATGGCGGTTATGTGATCCAGACAAAATATCTAAATTCAGACAAACATTGTGACTCAAATAATTTATTCTGAATAAATGAACAATCAAAGATTAGAACAGGGTCAAATAGTCGAGTTAGCCATAACCGATCTCAACACTAGTGGTGAAGGTGTCGGCAGACATGAAGGTAGAGTAGTGTTTGTTCCCAATACAGTAACAGGCGATCGCGTTTTAACCAAGATCGTTCAGTCAAAAGCCAAGTTTGATCGAGCTAAAGTCCAACAGATATTAACCCCGTCATCTCACCGCACTCGTCCTAGTTGTATTGTGGCGGATAAATGTGGTGGTTGCCAGTGGCAACATATTCAAATTGAATACCAACAAGAAGCCAAAAGACAGCAGGTAATCCAGGCTTTTCAGCGGATTGGCGGCTTTGAAGAGCTTGAGGTACAGTCAATTCTACACACGGCTAAAAACCTCAACTATCGCAACAAATCCACTTATCCTTTTGCCAGATCTGCTACAGGACAAGTACAGGCTGGTTATTATCGTGTCAAAAGTCATAAATTAGTCAATTTGAATCAATGTCCCGTTCAAGATGAACGTCTACACCCTCTTTTAAAAGATACCAAACAAGATATTCAGCAACGCGGATGGTCGATCTATGATGAAGCCAATCATCGAGGTAAATTACGCCATCTTGCCCTCAGAATTGGTAGTAACACAGGAGAAATGCTGCTGACGCTGGTTACAACTAGCGATCAGCTGACGGGAATTGCCGAACAAGCTCAACAATGGCTTGAAAAATATCCCGAACTAGTCGGGGTATGTCTGAACCTCAATCGCGATCGCACTAACGCTATTTTAGGTAAAACGACTTATACTGTAGCGGGAAAACCTTATGTGCGAGAGGTATTTGCTGGAGTAGAGTTGCACATTAGCGCGGACACTTTTTTTCAAATTAACACTGGTGCTGCTGAACTTTTATTAAATGCGATCGTCGAGCAACTAAATCTTACAGGAAATGAAAAAATTATTGATGCTTACTGCGGAATTGGTACTTTTAGTTTACCTTTAGCTAAAAAGGTCAAACAAGTAGTGGGTATTGAGGTTAACGCTACATCGATCCAACAGGCTCAACAAAATGCCGTTCTCAATCAAATTAAAAACGTAGATTTTTATACAGGTAAAGTAAGAGACTATATCGAGCTTGTGGATTTTCAGCCCGATGTATTGCTCTTAGATCCACCCCGCAAAGGATGCGCTCCTCAAGTTATTGAAGCCATAATCAAAGTTCAGCCATCTCGAATTGTTTATATTAGTTGCAAACCTTCTACTCTAGCTAGAGATATTAAACTATTATGCCAGTCAGGGATGTATCGACCTATTTATGTTCAACCAGCTGACTTTTTTCCGCAGACTACTCATGTTGAATGTTGTGTTATTTTACACAGATCGTGAATAATAAATTCAGTTGTGCCTATACAGCGGTTCTCGTATTAATTAGGTTATAGGTTATCAACACTTGTTAAACGAGAAGTATTGATCGGGGGGGTAAATTGATAATAAACAGAAAGTTCTCTCTGGCAATCATTCTGCAACTGTATAACACCATCAACTGGTTTTGATTTCGCGCTTTCAGTTAACCCTTCTAATCGCTTCTAATAATCCTTTAGCTTTATTTAAAGTCTCTTGATACTCTGCTTCAGGAACAGAATCGGCAACCATTCCTGCCCCAGCCTGTACTGAAACCATACATTGATTTTCTTTATAGGACTGGACAATCATGGTACGAATTGTAATAGCACTATTTAGCTGCCCTTCAAAGTCATAGTAGCCATATACTCCAGAATAAGGACCTCGTCTTTCTGTTTCGAGTTCATTAATAATTTCCATCGCGCGAATTTTGGGCGCGCCGCTGACTGTTCCCGCTGGAAAACAAGCCTTGAGTAAGTCCCAAGCAGTTTTGTTACCGTCTAATTCACCAATAACATTACTAACAATATGCATCACATGGGAGTAACGTTCGATTACCATGAGTTCATCGACGCTAACACTTCCTTTAGTACAGACGCGACCTAAATCATTACGTCCTAAATCTACCAACATGATATGTTCTGCTACTTCTTTGGGATCTGCCAGTAAATCGTGAGCGTAGGCATCATCTTCTACTTTATCTTTACCACGGGGTCTAGTTCCTGCAATAGGTCTGACGGTAGCTTCTATTTTGCCATCATTTTTAGCATCTGCTTTGACCATTACCTCTGGAGATGAGCCAATTAGCTCCCAATCACCGAATTGATAGTAACTCATATAGGGAGAAGGATTGATCAGCCTTAAAGAGCGATAGAGGTTAAAAGGATGACCTTTATATACGGTAGAGAGTCTTTGGGAAAGAACTACTTGAAAAATATCTCCCGCACGGATATAGTCCTTAGCCTTCTCGACGTTATCGCAGAATAGCTGTTGATCGGTATTGCTACAGTACACTAGTCCTGAATTATCAGTCGAACTATTTGCTGATGACTTCCACTCTAGAGATTTTGCTTCTATGGGCAAAGGTAACTGTAACTTGAGCATCAGTTTGGTGACGCGATCGCTTGCCTGTTGATACGCCTGTTCTAAATCTACCTGAGGATCGCGTAAATCTGCATAGGAAATAGCCCAAATTTTTCTTTTAACCTGGTCAAAAATAATTAAATTATCTACCTGCATCCAAACACCATCGGGTAAATCGCCCTCTTGAGGCTCATAGACAGGTACTCTCGGCTCAATCCAACGAATTAGTTCGTATCCCCATACGCCAAACAGCCCTCCAATACCAGGAGGTAACTGGGGTAATTTGACTGGTTTAATCGAGGTCAAACAGCGATCGCAAATCTCAAAAGGATTTCCTTCATATTCGGTAACAGAGCCGTTACGATGGGTTTGGCTAGTTTTATTCCCTCTGGCTTCTAGTACCCACATGGGATCGCAACCCAAAAAACTATATCGACCTATCTTTTCTTCTCCTTCGACAGACTCTAATAAAAAATTATAGGGCTGACCCGCGCAAACTTTGTACCAAGCAGATACAGGAGTTTCTAAGTCTGCCACTAACTCTTGATATATAGGAACAAAATTACCCTGTTGGGCAAGTTTGGTAAATTGGCTGAAATTAGGAGAAATCATTATTGGAGAGTGTGAAAGATGAGGTACAAGAAATTATGGCAAAAAAAAGAAGGACAGGTTTAGAGATATAATCTATCCTTTGTCCTTCTCAATTTTATCTGGTTGTTATTAAACTTCGTAAGGAGCTTTACCAGAGAATTTGATCGTAGATGGCTGAGGATTTTGACCAATTCTACGGTCTTTTTTGCCGTTATATTCGCGTCCTTCGTTTACTTTTTCAGGGAATACGCCATCTGCGGGATGCAGATATTGTGTTTCACCGTTAGGGAAGATGCGATAGATTTTGTAATCTTGAATTCTAGGCTTGAATTTAGTTCGTAGCTGCGCGCCCAATGCCAAACACTGTTCTTTGCGAGCTAAATAAAGTAGGTTTTCACCTTCATTCATAATTGCTGCGCCACCAGTAGGCATTTCAAATACTTGCTCTTTTTCACTTGTCCAAGTAATAGCGTATTTTTCTTCTACTGCTGCTTTGGTTAATAAACCTCCAGTACTACCACCAAATTTTGGGGTTTGTCCTGAAAGCTGTGTTGCTTCTGCCATGTGTATAAAAATCCTCAATTAAAGGTATTTAAACCGCATCCTATCATTGACTTTGGGACAATATTATTACTATGTCAAAAACTGTAACAGTATTTATTTCTTTTGCTTTTTATTACTTTTTTTGTTCTTGGTCGTCAGTTTGTTGACTGTTGATGCTGCTTCTTGAGATTTCCGCCCTGAAGCATCGATGGGAATTGTAAAATGGAACTGACTACCTTGGTCTTTACCCAAAGATTCTGCCCAAATTTCTCCTCCCCAATTTTTGACAATTTGACGGCAAATTGCTAGTCCTAGCCCAGTTCCTCCCGCACTTCTTCGCAATGCACCTTCTTCTTGATAGAAACGGTCAAAGACAGTTTCTAGACTTTTAGTTTCAATCCCTCTTCCTGTATCAGAAACCGTGACCTCCAAAATTTTGCCTCCGTTAGTCTTAACGGCGATCGCAATTTTGCCATCTGCTTGAGTAAACTTACAGGCGTTATCGAGTAGCTTGGCTAGCACTTCGACTAACCACTCTCCATCTACCTGTATTAGAGGGAGGTCGGCTGTATTGGTCAAATTTTCAATTTGAGGTAGTTTTAAATCGACGTTGCGGGCTTTGACATTACTAACTGCTAAGTCAATACACTCGTTAATTGATAGAGTTTCTAAATTCCACTCCACACCGCCACCCTCTAGTCGAGATAGAGTGAGAAAATCCTGCACTAAATTACGCATTCTCTCGGCATCAGATAAGGCGGTATCTAACATTACCTCGCTTAACTCGGCGGGCATATCTGGTTCACTTGCTAAACTTTCTAAACATACCTGGATTGTTGATAGGGGAGTACGAAGTTCATGACCAACAATTGCCACTAAGTTAGAACGGGTACGGTCTAAAGCTTCTAGCTGTTCGTTAAGATCTTCTAAATCTGCATAAGCTTCTGCTTGGATCAAGGCTACTCCAACCTGATTAGCGATCGCATCTACTAAAGATATATCGTCGGCTTTCCAGATAATTGGCTCTGGTTCACAATGATGTAATTCGATCATCCCCAACAATCTACCATGATAAAAAATTGGTACTAGCAACCAGGAAGAAATAGAATAATTTTGAATTAAATTCTGAAAAAATTCCCCTGTACCCAATTCATAAGCTAGTTGATTAATTCGCGAGTCTTCTGAAGCATTATCAATACTAATAGTTTCTCTTGTAGCCACCGCTTCTTCAAATAAAGGATTGTTAGCTAAAGGCCACTGATGATCCCTAACTGAGTCGATCCCTGGGCTAATATATTCGCGATCGACCGTAGCTACAGCATCATCTTCATGACAACGATAAATAATACAACGACAAACTCCCACTCCTTCTCCTAGTTTTTGTACCGCCACCTGTAAAATTTGCTTGGTGTTGAGCGAGCGCCTAACAGCATCGGTAACGGAATTAAGTAATTGTTCTTTTTGCTGTTTAGCAGCTAAAGATTTATTAGCTTTTAATAACTTATATTGACTAGCTTGAAGATATGTAACTAATCTTTGGACAAAGGGATCGGGATTAGTCAGAGGAGAATCGATAGGAATGCCTGGTTCTAAAGCTTCTGTAGGAGATAGATACAGTTGACGACCCCGATCAATTTTAGATTTTAATTCTGGTCGGTAAATAACAATGCGGTCGAGTATAATTTTGGCAGCTTCAATCGTTACTCCGCGATCAAATGTCCAGATGCCTTCAAAACGACGATTGGTATCTACTGTTGCGCCAGGTATCGGTTCGGTAATTTTTTTTTCACGACAAATAAGACAACTAGCGTAATGTTCGCCAATGATTACTAAGTGCCATTCTTGAGCTAAGGGATCGGAGGGTTCAAATGCCACAGTTTCATAATCAATCGAATCATTAGTAAAGTTTGTCTCAGGAGCAGCTAATACGTATACCTGAGAAGATTTATCAGATATCCGTTTATAACGATGAGCTTCTTGACGATAAAAACGTTCTCGTTGAAAATTGGCTAATACCAAAGGCGTATCAGAATCGTTTAATACTAAATCCTCCATAGCGTGAGACAGTGCAGTTAAAGAAGATTTAAAGTACATTTGCGGTCGCCAACTGGTGTGAATTTTCAGCAGTTGTTCTACCACAGAATTAGAAATGCTCATCTATAAAGTTGTTGTTATAAGAACCATTGCAACATGGGTTAAAGTACCCAAGATCGCTTTAGAAAGTAAAGCTGAGGTAAGTTATTTAAGTCTAGGGAATATGATCGCGTTTTTACCAAACAGAATTTTTTCAAATACTATCTTAGAAAATGTTGGGGATCGCATCGCTTTGAGACTAAAAAAAAATCTCCTATATAAACATCCTACAAAAAACTTGCGCCCTTATCTCTATAGAAAATTATAATTTGCAACAATCACCACAATTTGGCAAAAGCTAGAATACACTTTGAATGTCATGTTTACTGGTAGATGCCATCCTCAACAAATATGTGCGAAACGAAGTTATGCGGTAAAGCTGATCGCTCTTTTTTCAGCTTAGCGGGAATTACCACTACCTTCGCCTTTTGGTTCGCCTTTTCCTTACCAACTAAGGCATTGGAAGTAAAAATTTCTCCTCAAGCTCCCCAACAGGGAGATACTATTTCGGTGCTCATCTCTACCGATGATCAAAGTACACCTCCTACAGTAACAGCAGGAGAAATTGATTATCCTGTATTCCAAAATGACAGCAATGGTCAGTATCGGGCATTTATTCCCACTTCTCCTCTTAGCACCCCTGGCAAAATGATTTTGCGCGTCCAAGGAGATGATCGTACTAGTAATATCGGAGTATGGCTAAAAAATAGATGGTTTCCCGTACAGCGTATTTGGCTCAGCGGAAAGGCTTCTCGTCCGGCAACTCAATTAGAGTTAAATAAAGTTAGAGAGTTTAAAGAATTAGTGACTCCTCAAAAGTTTTGGCAGGGATCTTTTGTCCGTCCTAATGTTTCACGAGTTTCTTCAGGATTTGGAATACGCCGTTATTACAATAATGTATTTGCCAATAATTACTATCATAAGGGCGTAGACTACGCTGGAGGATTTGGCTCACCTGTAGTTTCACCTGCAGCGGGTAAGGTTCGCTTAGTAGGCAGGGAAAGTGAAGGATTCCACGTTCATGGCAATATTGTGGGTATTGACCACGGGCAAGGTGTAGTGAGCATTTTTATGCATCTACAGGATATTAATGTTGCTGAAGGAGCAATGGTTAATCCTGGTCAGCAAATTGGCACGATTGGTTCGACTGGAGCTTCGACTGGACCTCATTTGCATTGGGGACTATATGTTAATCAGGTAGCGGTAGATCCAGTACCTTGGCGATATAGCGCGATCGATTAGATAATTTGTTCAAAAATGCGTTTTTGGGTCGATCTCTTTTCGATTTTCCATAATAGCGATTAAGATAGTCCCGAAGGTATGAGTACTGCAAGAGTTTTTCATTATTATCCGAGCTAAAATCTATGGGCATCAATACAATTGTCGAACAAGCTTTACAAGATGGTTATCTTACTCCCAGCATGGAAGCGGAGGTAGGAAGAATCTGTGATACGGCTGCCGAACTTTCTATTGAAGAATATATGGCTTTGGATAAGCTGATGGGGGCATTGCTAACGGGGGAAGTTGTTGCAGTTCCGCGCAAACAGTTTATCAATGTCATGGAAGAACTAGTTTTAAGCGAAGCCATTACTCGCGTCGCTGAAATAGAGCAAACTAGCGATACCTCCCTTGATGTAGGGGATATTGCTGCTTATGCTCTCAATCGTTTGCCACCTTTGTATGCCACTACTGAAGAAGGAGCAAACTATCAGCGTCAACGAGCCAGAGAAGAATTGCAAAATTTGATTCAAAAACAGGTAGCCGAAGCAATTAATCGCTATTTAGATCGACCAGAATTTTTCCCTGAAAGACAAGCAATATCTAGTAAAAATGATTCTAATATGGCAATACAACTTAGTAGCTTGCTCAAAGATTATGCCCCCAATTATGAGAAGTAAATTATGGGCTGTAGTGATTATGGAACTTTTATAATCTATTAAAAGTCAATAGAGATGTGAAGTAAGCCCTATTAAAAAGGTAAATTAAGTTCATGAGTCTATCTCTTCCTGTATCTTGGTCGCAAACCGAGGTGAGCGAAACCCAAAGCTTAGTGTCCCCTGAAAAACTTTCTAACTACGATCTGATTGTTTACTGTCAGGCAGATGCTCAACCTGATAAAGTTGCTTTTGCCGAATTGTTACGTCGATATCAATCTCACTTGAATCGTCTTTTTTATCATCTAGCCCCAGATTGGCAAGAAAGAGCAGATTTGGCTCAAGAAGTCTGGATTAGAGTTTATCGCAACATCCATCGTCTTCAAGATCCAGCAAAATTTCGTGGTTGGCTTTCTCGCATTGCCACTAATCTTTTTTATGATGAGTTACGTAAAAGAAAGCGTGTGAGCCCACCTTTGTCTCTAGATGCACCTCGCTATGTGGAAGATGGCGAGATGAGTTGGGAATTACCCGATGATGCTCCCAGCCCTAATGACGATCTGACTACTAGAGAATTTTACGAGCAGCTACAAAAAGCGATCGCTTTATTACCAGAAACCTTCCGTACCACAATAGTACTTCGTGAAATTGAAGGATTACCTTATGAAGAAATCGCCGAAATTACGGGGGTATCTTTAGGTACTGTCAAATCAAGAATAGCCAGAGCAAGAATTAAACTCCAGTCGGTATTGCAAAACTATCTTAATGACGAGTAAATTGGTAAAAATGGTAAAAATATTTTTATTAAAGATTGGTAGTTTATTTAAAAATCAATGGTAATGCCAGAATGACATCTAAATTTGAAGGTTTCGAGTATAACTCTGAAGCTGAAATCGAAGATCTCGAATTAGAAAGCCCCGCACCTGATGATTTTGAATTACTCAGTGCCTATATTGATGGTGAGCTATCCCCTAGCAAAAAGAGACAGGTACAGGATCAACTCGATCGCGATCCTCAGTTCAAACAACTTTATACAAATTTATTAACTTTACAGGGTCATATTCAGCATTCTGTAGCACCACCAAGCAATAAATCTATAGCAGAAATTACCACCGAAGTTTTTAAATTGATCGACAGCCAACGAAAATGGCGACAGAAATTATTCTGGGGCGGTAGTGCGCTCGCCGCAACTCTTGTAGCGAGCGTATCTGGTCTTGTTCCGGGGTTTACTCCTCTTTCAATAAAAATGGCGGAGGTTAATTCCCCTAATGTTGTTTCTAACTCTGTAATGCTAGCCGTAGCAGTAGATCGACCAGCGATCGATATTCCTAAATCAGTAACTGGTTCTTTCGAGTCAGATTTTATGAGTAATGAGTAAAAGCCGCGAAAGTTCTTTACTCGATCGCAATACGAGCGCTATTGTGATAATCAACTAAAGAACTAGGTGAAATCGCTCCTTGTTCGGTGATAATTGCTGTAATCAAATTAGCAGGAGTTACATCAAAAGCTGGATTATAAAAGTTTGTCCCTGCAGTACAAATCGGTTGCTCGTTAATTTGAAATATTTCCGCACTGTTTCTTTCTTCAATGGGAATTTGACTGCCGTTAGCAAGCTCAAAATCAATAGTAGAGAAAGGTGCAGCTACATAAAAAGGAATTTGGTGAGCTTGAGCTGCGATCGCCACAGAGTATGTGCCAATTTTGTTAGCAGTATCCCCATTAGCTGCAATACGATCTGCTCCTACTACCACTACATCGATCATCTTTTGCTGCATACAGTGTGCTGCCATACTGTCCGTAATTACCGTTACGGGAATATTTTCTTGAACGCATTCCCAGGCAGTTAATTTTGCCCCCTGAAGACGAGGGCGAGTTTCATCGGCGTATACCATTGCCAAGCGTTGCGATCGCGCGGCAGAGCGAATTACCCCTAAGGCAGTACCATAACCAGCAGTAGCTAATGCACCTGCATTACAGTGAGTTAGGATTCTGAGTTTTTGGGGAATATTAGGCAACACCTCGACACCGCGATCGCCTATTGCTTGACAAGTAGCCAAATCTTCTGTCTGTATGTCTTTAGCAGTCTGTAACAATACAGACTTAATTTCGGCAACACTACCAACTTCTTCGTAGGCTGTTCTCAGCATTCTAGAAATCGCCCAAAACAAATTTACAGCAGTAGGGCGAGTTTGACGCAACAAATCGGCAACCTGTTCTAAATGTGCCAAAAACTTAGTGCTATCGTTGGTCTTGATTTCTGTTGCTCCCAAATACATTCCATAAGCTGCTGCCACTCCAATTGCTGGCGCACCACGTACAATCATCGTTTCAATCGCTCTTGCCATATCTGCGCTACGGTTAATGATCACTCGGCTATATTCTTCTGGTATTCGAGTCTGATCGATTAAAGATACACAATTGTTTTGCCAAATAACAGGATAAATCTGGTGTAAATTAGAGTTCATAGAAGCACTGTGGGAAATAATTTCATTTTATTTTAGTACCCAGTTACTAATTATTTTGATTTTGCAAAAAGAAATTTGCCAATCAGCATGGAGAATTTACAATAGATACTGGAATTGGCTATAAAATAACTTGTAATTCTCGCCATTGGTAAGATTCATCATCAATTTATTGGTTGACTAATCAAAATAACCAAGGAAGCAAGTTGGCTATCTAGAGTCAGAATATAGCTGGCAACTCCAACAAAATCGATTAAATCTAGAATCAAACCCAACAAACTTGATAACTTGTTATCTTACCTCTGGGATTAAGCAAAGCTTCTAATTCCAATGTCAAAGGACACCAAAACCGAGAAACAGGTAGTTTCCCTCTCAGAAAAACCTTGGTCTAAAGATAAAGGAAGTACGCTGTGTGCCAGAAAATAGAGCGAACGAGTTACTATAGTCATCTTCGTTTCTGTCGTATGTTATTAAACTAAAATTGGATAAGGATAATTTTTAGATGGAATTTTCAATCGCTACACTACTGGCTCAGTTCGTTGATGATAAACTAGTCGCGGGCAAGAATTTAGAAAAAAAACTTGGTTGTGAAGAAGAAGACAGCATCGAAAAGTTGCAGATTACTCTTGATGCTTTAGAGAAAATTGGCGTTTTAATTAAAGAAAGAGGTAAATATCGCCGTATTTATGAAGATGATGTGGTTGAAGCAAAATTAAGATGCTCTAGCAAAGGCTTTTGCTTTGCCATTCAAGATGAAGAGAATGCCGATGATATTTATGTCCGTGAAAGTCATTTAAGCAATGCTTGGAATGGCGATCGCGTTTTCGTCAAAATCATTAAAGAAGGTAGTCGTCGTCGCTCTCCTGAAGGTGAAGTAAAGTTAATTTTAGAAAGGTCTAATCCTTCTTTGTTGGCAACTGTTACCACCAAGGAAGAAGAATATCGCGCCATCCCTTTAGATGATCGCCTGTTATTTGAACTAGATATTAAAGAAAACGGTCAAGATTTACAGGCAGCTTTAGAACATTTGGTTCATGTTTCAGTATTACGTTACCCTTTAGGGCAGCATCCTCCCCTGGGCAAAGTAACCAAAATATTGGGTAGTGACCCCGAAGAAGCAGAAGATGTTGATATTGTTTCTTGTAAACACGATTTACCCCAAGATTTTTCCCAAAAAGCGATCGATGCCACTGGCAAGTTACCTACTGCCCGTATTCCCGCAGCAGAAACCAAAAAACGTCAAGATTTACGAGAACAGTTGACTTTCTCCATTGAAGCTGAATCTAATCTGCAAAATACTTCCTGGGTAGAAAATGCTTTTAATTTAGAGAAAACAGAAGAAGATAATTGGCAATTGGGTATTCATATTGCCGATGTAGCTCACTACATCGAAACCGACAGTACTCTAGACCGCGTTGCCAGAAAACGAGGTACGGCAGTTAATCTACGCAAACAAGTTTTACCTTTATTCCCAGAGAAAGTTAGTAAGCTATGTTCGCTAATTCCTGGTAAAAATCGCTTAACTGTATCAGTCACTATCACTATCGATCCTCAAGGTAATATTGTAGAGTATACAATCGCACCATCGGTAATTTCAGTCGATCATCAGCTAACTTACCAAGAAACTCAGGAACTAATTAGCGATGAGAAAAAACCAGGGCGTAAGTTTGCTAAAGTGACTCCCGTACTCAAAGATTTATTTTTCAGCCTCAGTCCTTTGATCAAGGCGCAGCGTCTACAAAGGGGTGGTTTGGAAGTTATTACTCCAGAAATTGATAGTCTATTTAAAGATGAAGGAAGAGTCGGCACAATTCAAAACTTAGGCAGTTTACCTGTACTATCGATGCTAACAGAATTAACCACTTTGGCAGGAAAGGTAGTTGCCGAACATCTACAAGCTTTAGAATTACCAGGAATATATTGTACTCAAGCTGAGCCTGACGTGGAAGATTTGGAAGATTTGCTCAAGCTAGGTAGCAACTTGGGTTTAGAATTAGACGTGAACGTAGAAGAAAGCGTAACTTCTCAGGACTATCAGCGTTTAACCGAGCAGTTTTCCACCTCATCGGCGGTAATGGTACTAAATTATTTACTGCAAGGCACTTTTAAACCAGTCAAGTATCTTACCGAACCAGCCAAACACTTTGGTTTGGCTTACGATGATGGTTATACTCACTGTATTTCTCCTGGTCAAAGATACATCGATCTGATAATTCAACGTATCTTAAAAGCAGTATTTGAACACGGCAAAGACCGCCGTCATAGCCGAACTAAACAAGGAGTAGACCTAACTAGCAGCAGTTGTCACGGTCAAATTAATTGGAAGGTATTACCGCCCAAAATTCAGGAAGAATTGGAGACGGATATCCAAACCATGCTGCCTTTTTTAAACGATCGCGAAAAACAAGCCGAAGATGCGGAAAAAGATCTAGCTGGCTTAAAAAAAGCCGAGCAAATGAAAGAGCGCACAGGGAAAATCTTTGAAGGTTTAATTACAGGAGTCCAGTCTTACGGTTTCTTTGTGGAGATAGAAGATCTTCTAGTAGAAGGCTTGGTTCATGTTAGCTCTCTTAAGGATGATTGGTATGAATATCGCTCTCGCGAAAGCAGCCTCAAAGGACGGAAAAACAATACTGCCTATCGTCTGGGAGATCGCGTAGAGGTAGAAGTGAAAAGCGTAGACTACTATCGTCAGCAAATCGATCTGATTACCGTTGGTGGTAACAGTGAAGATACTGTTGGCGACAGCAACGGTAATTGGGAAGAAGAATAAAGTAGCCAATCACTGAGTAGATTTATTAATTAACAACGATCTTAAGGAGCAAGAAGATTGAAAGATCAAGTAATCGAGCAAGTAATTGACTTGGCTAATCAAAAGGGCGTTAAAGCCGAAGTTTATTATGCCTCCAGTCAAGATACGCCAATTGAATTTGCCAATAATCGTCTAAAGTCTTTAGAAACCAAAGCATCTGAAGGAATTGCTTTGCGAATCATCGTCGATGGTAAGCTAGGGTTTGCCAGTTCTTCGGATTTGACTCGTTTGCCAGATTTAGTTGATGCTGCGATCGCCACAGCAGAAATTGGCGATCCTGTGGAGTTTGATTTTAGTCAGGATGTTAATTACGCAGAAACCAAAAGCGACTATCAAACACCTAAAACTGATAAATTAGTCAAAATAGGTGAAGATCTGATTGAGAAAGTACATCAATACAATCCTGATATTTTGGTTGATGTTAGCTTTCATAGTCGCTCTGGTGTAGAAAAACTAGCTACTACTAGTAGCGTCTATACCGAACAACATAGTCAAAGCGTTAGTGCTGTTTTATCAGGTAATTTGGTGCGGGGAGAAGATTTTTTGCAAGCTTATGCCTATGAAGTAGCAGGCGATCGCCAACCCGACTATCAAGCCGTTTTACAAAAGCTAATTCAAAAGTACCAACGTGCTGAAGGGAAGGCAACTATTACCAGTGGTACTTATCCGGTTCTGTTTACTCCTAGTGCAGCTAGTAGCACGATGGGCAGAATGTTTGGCACGATTTTTTCTGGTCAATCGATAGTGCAGAAAGCTTCTCCCTTGACGGATAAATTAGGAGAAAAGATTGTAGACGATCGCCTTACAGTTTATGAAGATCCCACTATTGGCATTGCAGCTTGTAAGTTTGATGATGAGGGCGTACCTACCAGCAAAAAGAATTTAATTGATCGAGGCGTTGTTCAGCAGTTTTATTGGGATAGACGCTGGGCAGCCCGTCAAGGTACAGAATCTAGCGGAAATGGTTTTCGGGGTGGTATTTCCCGTCCTAGCCCCAGTTTAGCCAATGTTTGTATTGCCCCTGGATCTACTAGCGTTGACGATCTGATTGCAGGTATGGATGAAGGCATTATTGTCGATCAGGTTTTGGGTGCGGGACAGTCTAATGTTTTGGCGGGAGAATTTTCAGTCAATATAGACTTAGGTTACAAAGTCGAAGGTGGCAAAATTGTGGGCAGAGTAAAAGATACGATGGTAGCAGGAAATATTTTTGAAGCCTTTAGCAATTTGGTAGATTTAAGCGATCGCCCTGACTGGGTTGGTGGTAGTTCTTTAATCCCTCATATTTTGTTTGCTAAGTTGGGAGTAGCAGCTAGGGGATAAACTATTGGCACAGACGGTTATAAATTACTCTAGCTTGGGAAAAGGAAAAGGGGAAAAGGTAAAAGTCATGAAAAATAATCGTTTATTGAGATTTTTGTTGCCCGTTGTTTTATGTTTAGCAACCTTACTAACTGGCTGTGTAGATTATGACGTGGGAATTAATTTTACTACTCCCTACAAGGGAGAGATTACACAACACATCAGAGTCAAAGAACAACTTACCAGTCTTGCCCCTTCAGCTAGTAGGAAATGGTTAAACAGTATCGAAAAGCGATCGCGCTCTTTAAAAGGCAACGTCAACAAGCTCAATTCTCAAGAACTATTACTAACTATTCCCTTCGGTAATGGTGCAGAGTTAGCTCAAAAGTTCAACCAACTGTTTCAGACTAGTATTGTTCCTGATGCCACTATTCCTCAAGGTAAGGCAGATCTAATTCAGCTTAATTCTCAGGTTGCTTTATCTCAAAGTAATCTGGTTTTTGTCGAGCGCAATAGTTTGGATTTGATGATCGATCTTCGAGCTTTATCGGTTCTGACTCAAGAAGATAAAATCGATCTTCCTATCGATTCTTTGGCTAACTTGGAATTTCAATTGAACACTCCCTGGATTGCTAGTAGTATCTCAGATTCAGCATATCTCCAGCCAATTGATAATACTCTCAAAAAAGGTTTGGTATGGCAACTTCAGCCAGGAAAAATCAACCAGATTAAAGCTGTTTTTTGGCTACCCAGTCCCATTGGCATTGGTACAGGAATTGTCATTCTGGTTACCTTATTGGGCTTTTTGCTCAAGTATCGCCGTTTTCCTGGCATTACCTAAAAGAAAAGATAAACGCCTGGGAAAATCCCAGGCGTTTATCTTTTAAGTAATAACTGTAGGCTCATTGCGGTTTGTATACTCTTTGATCTGAGCAATTCCTTGAGCTAAATCAATCAAAGGTTTTAAAGCTTCTTGAGTCTCAAGTTCGTGTTTGCTGCTATCGGGTTCGTAACTCTCAACATATAACCTCAAAGTCGCGCCTTTTGTTCCTGTACCAGAAAGACGAAATACGATTCTCGAACCATCAGTAAAGCCGATACGAATACCTTGATTTTTGCTGACGCTGTTGTCTATAGGATCGGTATAGCTAAAATCATCTGCGTATTTTACTTCGTAGTTACCAAATTGTTTACCTGCCATCGTACCTACCATATCTTGTAGACGTTCCATTAATTTAGTAGCCTTGGCTTTATCTACTTCTTCGTAGTCGTGACGAGAATAGTAATTGCGTCCGTAGGTTTTCCAGTGATCCTTCACAATTGCTTCTACCGATTCTTTTCTGGCAGCTAAAATATTTAACCAGAACAATACCGCCCATAATCCATCTTTTTCACGGACATGGTTTGAACCAGTACCAAAACTTTCTTCTCCACAAAGAGTAGCTTTATCGGCATCTAGCAAGTTACCAAAGAATTTCCAGCCCGTAGGAGTTTCGTAACAAGAAATATTTAATTTGTCTGCTACTCGATCTACTGCTTCACTAGTAGGCATACTCCGCGCTACCCCAGACAAACCATCTTTATATCCTGGTACGAGGGTTGCATTAGCAGTTAAGACTGCCAAACTATCGCTAGGAGTAACAAAGAAATTATTACCTAAGATCATATTGCGATCGCCATCACCATCGGATGCTGCACCAAAATCAGGGGCATTATGACCAAACATGATTTCTACTAGGTCGTGAGCATATACTAAGTTAGGATCAGGATGTCCGCCACCAAAATCTTCTAAAGGTATGCCGTTTTGTACCGTTCCAGATTCTGCACCCAAGCGTTTTTCAAAAATATCTTTAGCATAAGTACCCGTAACTGCGTGCATCGAATCGATACACATTTTAAAATCTTGTTTAATCAGTTGACGAATACTCTCAAAATCAAATAAAGACTCCATTAATCTGGCATAAGGCTCAACAGGATCGATTACTTCAACGCTCATTTCTCCTAAGCGCGTCACGGTTAATTTATCTAAGTTGATATTATCTGCCTCTAAAATTTTGTAGCTGTCAATAACTTTAGAACGAGCAAAAATTGCTTCGGTTACTTTCTCTGGTGCAGGGCCACCACTGGTAATATTATATTTAATACCAAAATCTCCATCAGGGCCTCCTGGGTTATGGCTGGCAGAAAGGATAATCCCGCCATAAGCCTTGTATTGACGAATAATTGCCGAAGCAGCAGGAGTAGACATAATTCCGCCTTTACCTACCAAAATGCGCCCAATACCGTTAGCTGCTGCCATTTTCATAATGACTTGGATTGCTTCACGGTTGTAGTAGCGTCCGTCTCCACCCAAAACTATGGTTTGACCTTGACAGCCTTCGAGAGAATCAAAAATAGACTGAACAAAGTTTTCTAAATAATGGGGTTGTTGAAAAACTACAACGGATTTACGTAGTCCTGATGTTCCTGGCTTTTGATCGGAAAAAGGATTTGTGTCAACAGTATTGATGTTCATGAAGGTGTTTAGGAATAGAGCTTAAGGCTTTTTATTAAAATATAAAGTTATTTTACAGGTCTTGGGCGCGTTCTCAGGTTATCGATCGCTACTAAAATTCTTAACGTTCGATCATCTTGACATTAAAAAACCACGCCTTAAAAATGTAGACGCGGTTGAAATCAATTTTCAATTATTAATTGAATTGTTTAATATAGTCCAGGGTTATAGCGATCGCCTCCAGCAGTCATAGAAGCTGCTACATCGGTAACAACGAAATTGTCTATGTTTGCCTGCAAACGTTCTACTTGAGTATTGCTCAAGCCAGGAATATCCAACACATCTTCTACACTATCGTAGGGTGCGTTTTGAATAATTTTACTGGCAAGGTTAGGATAAAATCCTCTCAACTGACGAAACTCTCTAACGTCACTATTGTTAAGGTCTACTTTACCTTTTACTAGCTCTTGGCGTTTAGCATCAGCCGTGTTGATTCGTGCAATCAGTGTTGAAGAACCAACATTGAATACATCCATCTCACTCGCTTGTGCTGTACCCGCAAATCCCCATGAACTCACGACTAATAGTAAGGCAGCTAAAATACCTACAACTCTTTTCATTAATTTTTATTCCTCGCTAATCTAATATCTATTTTACTTACAAAGAAATGTTTTATTTTCTCGATAAATGTTAATTTTTGTTGGCTATTTTCGCTCAATTTTAGTTTGCTTCCTCAAAAGAGAGCTGAAATTTTCTAACCTTTAACCTTTAACTACATCATAATTCTTTCACTACATTTTTGAAATAGTTAGGTCTAGTTGTGTATTTTGGCTAGACAAAACCCCTAAACCATAGACATAATTGAGCAGTTTATTATGTTTATTAGTTAACTGGTTTTGAGTGAAATTTCTATTTCTCGGTTTCTCTGGGTCAAACTTCAAGCGCAATCAGCATAAACTGTAGCGATAATCAAGTAAATCGCTATTTGACATTATTTAATGAATTTACATAATTTTACTGATTGTAAAGATATCTGAGGATACATAATTTCCTAATATTTTCGACAATTATACGTACCAATATCCTATAATCGACTATGAGTAGCTACTATCGAAAAAGAGCGCGGAAGAAATCAGTTTTGAAAGAGTTAAAAGTCTTAATAGCTTCAGTTATTATATTTTGGGCAATCGAAATTATCGATTATGCTATTTTCAATGGCAGCTTAGATCGTTACGGCATCCAACCCCGTGAAGTAAATGGACTATTGGGTATTTTGTTTGCTCCTTTCCTTCACGGTGGGTTCGGACATTTGATGGCAAATACGATTCCCTTCATTAGTTTGGGATGGTTGACTATGCTGCAAGAAGAAAGCGATTTTTATGTTGCTTCTTTACTCAGCGCAATTGTTGGTGGCATGGGTGTATGGATCTTTGGCGCTAGCAATTCTGTTCACATTGGCGCGAGTATTCTGATTTATGGTTATTTAGGTTTTTTACTATTTCGCGGTTACTTTCAAAAAAATGTACCTTCGATCGCCTTGTCGATACTGGTAGCAGTTGTCTATGGCGGCTTGGTTTGGGGTGTATTTCCTTCTGAAGTGGGAATTTCTTGGCAGGGACATTTATTTGGCTTTATCGGTGGTGCGATCGCCGCTAAATTGGTCGCCAAAGAAAAAAAATAACCCTACGAATTTTTATTACCCTAATGAATCTCTACCGAGAAGTATCAGTATCTAACTTATTTTATTAGCGATCTACTCCGACACGGAGCTATATTTTAGTTTATATATAGTTATTTTGTATTAATGACCACGTTAAATATTACTTGCTAGATACGTAGCGTTATCCCCTTAGGGACTTGCTACTTTTTGATGAAGAGCGAGTTGTTACTACAAGGAAATGACTATATATAACAATCTTCATCAAAAATTTATGCTTGTGACAGTATATTTAATGAAATAATTACAAACATTTAAGACTTAGAACGTCAGATATACTTACAATATTACTAAAAGCCTACTAACCATAGCTCTATACTTTTGATAGCTGCGATGAATAAGAAACACATATATACTATAATTGCCTTAGGAACAGTCGCTTTAAATGCTGCTCCTGCTCAAGGAGAAGCAAATTCACAAAACGAAAGAGCAAACACTGTTTTTGTTTGTTCGACACAACAGAATGCACCCACTATGTTTGCCTATACACCAGGAGAAGTAAACTTAGCTCCTGTAATGACTTGGCATTCAGAATACCTGTTGCCAGAAGACTCGGGACAGGAAGTTTGTCAGCAAACTGCTCAAAAACTTCAGGCTTCTATAGAGCAGAAACAAAAGAAATATATCAAAGCAGATATAACTAAAGAAAATAACTCAGTATGTTTAGTTAGTGAAGAAAATCAAACCTGCGCTACTGAGAAGAGCGAAAAATTGTTTAGCGTCAATCCTGATTATCAAGCTACTTGTGTTTTAGACAATAAAAAACCGCTTGACTGTTGGGCTTTGAGAAAACGTGGTATTTATAGTTTTGAAGACAAGCCTTATCAAGCTGTGTGGTGGCCTTGGTAAGTTGTTTATATATTATCAATTTTAATGGTTTGCTCTAGCTAGCAGACTAAATTTTAGTGGTACAGCAACCTATCTCAAATTAAAAGTCAATTTGAGATAGTTTTAATAGCGATCTCTGTTAGACATGTGCGTTCCCTTGAGTTTGCCAGCGTTCATCTCATGTCGTATCACTATTTCAATTTGTAACACTAACATTTGAAATCGACCTACAAAAAAGTATTGAATCTATAGATTCAATACTCAAGCACATAAATATTAATTCAACATAGCTGGTAAATGCCCTTCGTAAAAAAGTCCCTCGTACTAGCGTCTAGCTTGATTGTTTGCAACAGTTTATTTCTTTTCTTCTCAAAAGGAATTAAGGCAGAAACAATTACCGTTACTCAATCTTCTGAATCACTAAATATAGTCTCTAACGTTGCAACAGAACCCAAAAAGTTAGCAGCATCAGAAGATGGTTCGCCTTCTTTGCGTCGCCAACCAACTGGAGGAGAACGATTTGAACCCAAAAGAATACCTTTACGAATTCCATTACCCAAACAGCCTTATCGAGCCTCTCCTAGCGTTACCATCATTAATCCCTCTGCTTATGGTGCATCGTGGAGAAGTTTTGGTATTGGTCTAGGATTTCAAGAACGCGCCCGTTTTACAGATGAAGCAGATGGAGTTATTGGTATAGGTTTTGGTTTAGGAAATCCTCGAAAAAATGTGGGGGCGCAAATTGGAATTAGTTTGGTAGATGTTAGTTCGCCATTTAGGGATGGTGCAATCAACATTAAATTACATCGTCGTTTGCCTAAGGATTTTTCCGTTGCTTTGGGTGTACAGGGTATAACGACATGGGGTAATACTGACGGAGGATCTTCCGTTTTTGGGGTAACTACCAAAAGATTTAAGCTTAAAAAAGACAGAACTAAACCATTTAGCGAAATATATACAACTCTTGGCTTGGGAGGTGGACAATTTCGTTCTGAATCAGATATTGACGATGGCAATGAAACAGTAGGTGTATTTGGTAGTGTTGCTGTCAAAATTATCGAACCAATAGGCTTTGTCACAGAATGGACTGGTCAAGATCTGACTATTGGTATTCCCATTGTCTTATTCCGAAAATTACCTCTGGTAATTGTACCCGCTATTACGGATGTTACTGGTACAGCAGGAGACGGAACAAGGTTTGTCGTCGGTGTTGGGTATGGTTTTTCGTTTTAAATAAATGCAATTAATTAAGAGAAATACAAATATGAAATTGTTTCAATTACCTCTCAAAATAGCTTTAGCCTTCACTTGGTTATTGATTGCGACAAATCCCGTCCGCTCTCAATCGGGTAATATGTCTGACATTACAATGCCCAATCCTGGTGAGGTAACACCTGATAATTCTAGTGAAGGAGATGGCGATACTACTGCAGAAAATCCTGAAACAGAAGTCGATAGTGAAGGCGACACTACTGCAGAAAATCCCGAAACAGAAGGCGATACTACTGCAGAAAATCCTGAAACAGAAGTTGATACTGAGGGTGACACTACTGCAGAAAACCCTGAAACAGAAGTTGATACTGAAGGCGACACTACTGCAGAAAATCCCGAAACAGAAGTCGATGCAGAAGGCGACACTACTGCAGAAAATCCCGAAACAGAAGTCGATGCAGAAGGCGATACTACTGCAGAAAATCCTGAAACAGAAGTTGATACTGAGGGTGACACTACTGCAGAAAACCCTGAAACAGAAGTTGATACTGAAGGCGACACTACTGCAGAAAATCCCGAAACAGAAGTCGATGCAGAGGGTGATACTACTGCAGAAAACCCCGAAACAGAAGTCGATACTGAGGGTGACACTACTGCAGAAAACCCTGAAACAGAAGTTGATACTGA